>Ga0256405_10000092_pt1 | contig 271314 bp, 259 predicted proteins | sample RumenRJG_02DNA_FD_189096 | JGI IMG/M metagenome (GOLD analysis project Ga0256405, IMG submission 189096) | Bovine rumen microbial communities from Lethbridge, Alberta, Canada - RJG_02 | ecosystem: Host-associated > Mammals > Digestive system > Stomach > Rumen | place: Canada: Alberta...
AAAGATTATCAAATTGCTACTTGTGAACCAGTTATTCAATCACGTAGACCAAATAATCGAATAGATAAAGTACGCCATATGTTTAATAAAAAAGAAAATTAAGTTACTATTCGCTAAATTACAATTTGTATAGTTGAGATAATAGGAGCCGAAAGGCTCTTTTTTTTATACTTTTAAATTTTGTTCACTTACAAAACTTTTCTTATTGCTTTATATTAAATTGTGTTCACTCTAAAAGGTTTGTTGTATTAAGAATGGTGTCGTGATAGACGCGTATCAAGGGGATGACAAATTCAAACCTGTAGAAAATGTTAGCAATGCCTATATATATTCTGATTCTAACTGCAGCTACTTTGTAAAACTATATCCATCAAACCAAAACACTAATATTTATGTTGTATCAAATGAAAAATATGATGTTGAAAAAAATGAATTGACAGATTTTTTAACATATTACGGATATAAATTTGCAAAGCTTGAAGATGAGGCAGCATTAAAAGAATACAAATTTGATTTCTATGCATTAGCAAGAAAACAACAATTAGGGAATTTTTATATTTCTCCCGATTTAGTTAAACCACTAAAAACAGGGATGAAAGCAATTAATAATAAAATGGCAAAAGACAATAAAAAAACATCAGTATTCCCATATACTCCGGATACGGAACCAATTGATTTGGATTGTGTGGATACTACAAGTTATTATGATGAAAATGCAAAAATTTCTATTATACAAAAAGAATATCGACTAAAACAAAAAGAAAATAAATATGTACACGCATACGAATATATTTTGACAAATAAAAATAACTCAAATGCTACGGTTACCGCTACAAGTGAACGACTTGCAGCTCTAAAAGATGTTACGACAGAATCATTTGTTGACTTAGACAGACTTGATATGATTGATACCGTAGGAACTTTCCCTCCGGTACTAATTATGACTGCAGGCACATCAGCTTTATTAAGTGTTCCTAACTGGGTAAGATTGGCTAAAATCACGGCAGAATCAAAAAGATTTTCAAACGCTTTGCCTGAAAATTACGAACTTAAACAACAGGCTGATATGAGAATTTTGGTTTTAAAATACAAAGATGACCCAAAACCTCTTAATTTCAATATAAAATTCGCAAACGGCGATGAACATAACATCACGTTCTAATAAAATTTGGTGAAATACAAAAGAGGATGTCCACGATACGTGAACATCCTTTTTTCAAACATTGTTTCAAACAATAATTTGTTGTATTATATTATTCAAGCTAAGTATTTAATATAAAGGATAAAATTGTATGAATAAAACAATAAAATTGGTTGTTGTAGCACTTGCAATGATTTTATGCACAACAATTTCAGCATATTCAGCAGAAAAAAACGTATTATTAAAAACAACCTCGACCTGGGATAATGCAAAATATAAAAAATTGAAAATTAAAAAACCTGAAGTTTCGGTATTAAAAATTATCATAAATATTAATGAAGAATTACCTATGCATAAACATGATTTAGTTAATATTGCTTATGTAAAAAAGGGAACTTTAACGGTTATTACAGATGATAATAAAGAAATAACACTCCACGAAGGAGAGGTTCTGCCGGAATTAGTCGGGAAATATCATTATGGGAAAAATACAGGAAATGAGCCTGTTGAGCTTATTGTTTTCTATATCGGAGAAAAAGGAACTCCGCTATCGGTTAACAAATAATAGAATAACTCATTAGTAGTGATTTTATCAGTTAATAAGTTTATTGTATAATTCGTATATGGAAAAATTTGAAGCAATATACTGTGATTTTGATGGGACGATAACAAAAAAAGATTCCGTTAATGGTTTCTTTGAAATGTATGCTCCAAAAGAATGGACTCATTCAGAAAAACTTTGGATTGAAGGTAAAATTTCTTCCAGAGAAAATGCACTTACTCAAGTTGGGTTATTAAAAAATATTTCCCAAAAACAATTAGATGATTACATAAATTCAATTGAAATTGATGAATATTTCCTTAATTTTGTAGATTATACAAAATCAAAAAATATCAAATTGACAATTTTAAGTGACGGATTTGATATGTTTATTCAAAATGTTTTTAGACGTTATAATTTGGATATTCCTTACTATGCAAATAAGCTGACATATAAGAATGGTGAATTTAGTATTGAATTTCCATACTATAATGAGAACTGCGATAAAAAAGCCGGTATGTGCAAATGTCAAAAGGTTAAAGAAAATAGCTTTTGTTATATAGGTGATGGAACAAGTGATTTATGTATTGCATCAAAAGCAGATGTTCTTTTTGCTTCAAAAAATTTACATAAATATTGCGAAAAAAATAATATAAAACATACATATTTTACTTCTTTTCGTAACATTATAGAAATGTTATAAAAGGAGACTGTAAGATATTTCAAAAATTATTTTGTAATAATTATGCAAAAAAATATTTATTTTGTTTTTTTTTAGCAGTATTATGAATAACAAGTGTAGTTTAAACAAATATTAAATGGGCAAAAATATGGTAATACAAGAAAATGAACTTTTAACATTAACAAAACTAAATAGCGAAAATGATACAGATACGACCAAACACTATGTATCAGATGAAGAATTAGCAAATATTGATAAAGAATATTGCACATATGGTGATAAAATTCATGCTGACTCTAATCCAAAAGTATTTAGGGATTGTAATGGAGTTTTTATGTATGATTCTGAAGATACTCCATTTTTAGATTTAGAAATGTGGTTTGCATCTTGTAATTTAGGCTACAAAAATAAAAGAGTCAGAGATGCCGTTGTAGATCAAATAGATACTTTGCCGCAAATTTCTTCTCATTTTCAATATGATTACAAAGTTCTTTTATCAGAAAAAATTGCTAAAGCAAATATTGAAAGATTTGGAACAAAAGGTCGTGTACAATTTAATGTGGGCGGTTCACAAGTTATAGAGGATGCTCTGAAACTAATTAGAAACTATACTCACAAAAGCAGAATGTTTTCTTTTTATGGCGGTTTCCACGGAAGAACATTAGGTGCAAGCTGTTTAACAGCAGGATATAGATATAGAAAACCGTTCGGGCATTTTTCAGAAGAAGCTCATTTTGTTCCTTATCCGTATTGTTTCAGATGCCCTTACGGAAAGAAATGTGATTCATGCAATTACTATTGTGTTCAACAATTAAGACGTGAATTTGAAGATAACTGTGCAGGTATTTACGACCACTCATCAAAAGAATGCGCAATGGGAGCGTTCTTTGTTGAGCCGGTTCAAGGTTCAGGCGGATATATCGTACCTCCTGAAGGATATTTTAAAGAATTGAAAAAAGTTTTAGACGATTTTGGGGTTCTGTTTGTAGATGATGAAATCCAAATGGGATTTTACAGAACAGGTAAACTATGGGCTATTGAACATTATGGTGTTAAACCCGATGTTATTACCTTTGGTAAGTCTTTAACAAACGGTCTTAATCCTCTTGGTGGTATGTGGGCAAAAGAAGAATTAATAAGCCCTGAAGTATGGCCAAACGGCAGAACTCACTCAACATTCTGCAATAACCCGATTGGTATGAGAGCCGGATATGAAGTTATGAAAATATTTGAAGACGGCGACTTTGAAAGAGAGGTTGCAAATAAAGGCAAATACTTCTTAGCCGGATTAAAAGATTTGGAAAAACGCCATAAACGTATCGGCCATGTTGACGGACTTGGTTTAGCATTAAGAATTGAATGTGTAACAGAAGACGGTTACACCCCTGATCCTGAATTACTTCATAATATTTTAGCCGAAGGTTTAAAAGGAGATCTAAGTTATAATGGTAAAAAATGCGGAATAATTCTTAATAAAGGAAGCCACTACAACAATACTATAACATTAGTTCCTGCTGTTACAATAACTTATGAAGAAATAGATATGGCTTTGGAATTGCTTGATCAATTATTTACGAGGTTGTCGTAGTGGCACACGATATTGACTTTGAGTTACTCCACACCGAAATTTCGAATATAAAAGACAAAAAAGCTGTTCTACTATTTCACGGACTGACCGGTAGTCCATTTGAAATGCGAAAATATGGAGATTTTTTATTTAAAAACGGCTATGACGTTTTTTGTTACTCATTCCCGGGACATGGCGAAAGAATTAGCGAAATTGAAATGGTCACTTGGAGTGATTGGTGTAATTTTGCTCAAGAGAAATATAATCTTTTAAGAAATAATTATAATCAATTTTTTGTATCGGGTTTGTGTTTGGGTGCAGCTATGGCAGTTTATTTGGCTGAAAACAATGATGACATTACAGGTATTGTTGCTCTTTCTACAACTTTGTTTTTAGATGGATTTTGTATTCCGTGGACAATATCTTTAATTGGTTTTGCACTAAGCACAATTGCAAGATTTTATTTTACTTTTCCGGAAGATGATTGCTTTGGAGTAAAAAATGAAAGAACTAGAAAAAGTTTGGCAAAAATTACAGCAAAAGCTGATATAGGAATGGATAATTATCCGCTTAATTGTGTGGATGGACTTTTAAGATTATCAAAAAATGTCCGGCTAAATCTTAAAAAAGTTAAATGTCCCGTTTTGTGTATTCATTCAAAATATGATAATCTATCAAGTCCTAAAAGTGCAAAAGTTGTCATAAACGGTATTTCTTCCGAAATTAAAGAATACGTCGAGCTTAATGACAGTTATCATATGGTTTTATATGATAATGAAAAGGAATTTGTTATGAATACAGCTATAAATTTTTTAAATAAACTTGCTGCGACTGAAGTTAAGAAAGAGGTTGTATGCGTATAGTTTTTTCTTTGGCAATTGTTGCAAATATATTATCAATAATAATCTTGCTAACAGGACTTATTTATAATTTTAAACAACCTAAAAATAAAGCAATTTTTGGATATTCTGTTGTCGGAAGTTTGCTTGCATACATTGTATTTTTGGGATTTGTTGTTATTTATTGGAGTTTTTCAAAACTTGACTTATATTGTTTTGTTTTAGCTTTATGTACAATTTCCCCATTTGTAATAGGCAAACTTGTCAGGTATGAAACGCTGAAAAAATATACTGTTCTTCAAATAATGTTTTTTACTATAAGTTTAATCACATTGATTTTGAAATAGCATATAGAAAATTAAATAAAATTCTGTATATTCAATAGCCTTAACACATTTGTATTGCTTCTTTAGGACATACGTGGCTGCAAAGAGAGCATCCTGCACATTGTTCTTTGTCAATACACAAACAGTTATTATCAAGACTTAGAGCATGATATTCAGATTCTGAGCATATTTTTGCACATTTTCCGCATTTTACACACTTCTCATTATCTATTGAAGGATAAAGGTGTGATTTTTTATTAAGTTTTTCGTGTGAAATAATTTTTGATACAGCAATATTCTTTAATTCAGAAATATCATTAAACCCTTTTGTTTCTAAATAATTTAAAAGTCCTGATTTTAAACTATCAATAATTCCATAACCGTTTAGCATAACTTCAGTACAAATTTGAACAACATCCGAACCAAGTGCAATGTACTGTGCAGCATCTTTCCAGGAAGAAATTCCACCCATACCAAGTATAGGTAAATTAGAATTTTGTCTTAATTGAGCGACACACCTAAAACCAATCGGTTTAACTGCTTCTCCTGATAACCCGCCATAGGTTGAATTACCATCTATATTAAGAACCGGCTCCAAAGTGTCAAGATTAATCCCCATAAATCCTTGCACTGTATTAATTGCAGCGAACCCGTCTGCTCCGGCTCTTTCAACAGCATTAGCAATCCAGTTAATATTAGTCACATTAGGTGTTAGTTTTACAAAAACAGGTTTTGTTGCAACAGCTTTCACCCAAGCTGTTATAAGTGTGGAAATTTCCGCACTTGTCCCTATTGCCATACCAATATTTCTTTCCGGCATGCCATGCGGACAAGAAAAATTAAGTTCATAAGCATCTATTGGCGTATCATTTAATGTTCTTACAAGATCTTGCCATTTTTCACGCTCAGCAGGAGCCATAATACTTGCAATTATCACTTTTGTCGGATATTTTTCTTTTAAATATTTAATACCATCCACCCAATATTGAACAGTTTCGTGGCTCAATAATTCTATATTTTGCAAGCAAATCACTTTGCCTTTTTCTTTAATCGCTGCATAACGAGGACTTGCCTCAATCATCTCTAAATCATCCGGAGTTATTGTTTTTAATACAGCACCACCCCAACCCATTGCAAAAGCTTTGTCAATACTCTCAATTGACGCTGTCGGTGGGGCAGAAGCCAACAAAAACGGATTTTCAAACTCTATACCTAATATTGATGTATTTAAAGTAGCCATTTATTAATTCCTCAATTTCATTTTTGAATTGTTATTTATCTTTTAAAAGCCTTTATGCCTTAATAATATATGTGATTAATCATATTACTTGAAATTTTTTTATATAACTAAGATAATAATTCAATAAGAGGTAAATGTAAATAATAAATGATATTTATAAATTATAATAAGACGCTTAAAAGTTGGTTATGTAATCCTCAAATAGCGGCAAAAATAGAAAAATAGTAATAGAAGGAGAAAAAATATGTTAAAAAAGATTTTATCATTTAGTATAGCAATATTACTTTTGATTGGAGCTAATTTAACGACAGAAGCAAAAAATTTAAATAACAAATGGGATAAAGTTTTTTCAAAATCAGAAAAAGTTGATATTCAAAAAGTCGAATTTAAAAACAGATTTGGGATTACACTTGTCGGAGATTTATACACTCCAAAGACTATGAATAAAAATGATAAACTTCCTGCTATCGCAATTTCTGGGCCTTTTGGTGCTGTTAAAGAACAATCGTCCGGACTTTATGCACAAACTTTAGCAGAACGCGGGTTTATTACTCTTGCGTTTGATCCTTCTTATACCGGTGAAAGCTCCGGAACTCCACGAAACGTTGCAAGTCCTGATATAAACACAGAGGATTTTTCTGCTGCGGTTGATTTTTTAAGTAATTACAAAAATGTGAATTCTGATAAAATCGGCATTTTAGGTATTTGCGGATTTGGCGGATTTGCAATCAATGCAGCCGCAATTGATACCCGAATTAAAGCAACTACTGCTGTTACAATGTACGATATGACAAGAGTTTCTGCAAAAGGATATAACGATTCAGTTGACGAAAATGCACGATATGAGATGAAACAAAATCTTAATAAACAAAGAACACAAGATTTTAAAAATGGCAAATATCTTGGAGCAGATGGACTTCCTGAAAAATTAACAGGCAACGAACCTCAATTTGTAAAAGATTATTGGGGATATTATAAGACTAAAAGAGGTTTTCACGCTCGCTCAATCAATTCAAAAGGCAAATGGAATATGACTTCATCTTTATCTTTAATAAATCAACCGATTTTACAATATTCATCTGAAATCAGAACACCTGTTTTAATCGTACATGGCGAAAATGCCCACTCAAGATATTTTGGAGAAGATGCTTTTAAAAAATTAAAAGGTGACAATAAAGAATTATTTATAGTAAAAGGTGCAAACCACGTTGATTTATATGATGGCGGAGATAAAAACGCAATTCCGTTTGATAAAATCGAAAGTTTTTATAATAAATATCTAAAATAAGAGGAGAATAAAATGAGTAAAAAAGTTTTAATAATATCTACAAGTTTAAGAAATAATGCTAATTCTGAAATACTTGCACACGAAACCGAAAGAGGTGCATTAGATGCAGGACACAAAGTTGAGTTTGTAACTTTAAAAGATAAAGTAATCAATTTCTGCAAAGGTTGTCTTGCTTGTCAAAAATTAGGTAAATGTGTAATAAATGACGATGCAAATGAAATAACTCTAAAAATGAAAGATGCTGATGTTATAGTTTGGGCAACTCCTGTTTATTATTATGAAATGTCAGGACAAATGAAAACACTTATCGATAGGGCAAATTCACTTTTTGCAACAGGAAAAAATTTTACAGAAACTTATGTTATAACAACATCTGCTGATTCTTCAAAAGGTGTCGTCCAAACTGTTTTGAATGGTGTAAAAGGCTGGGTTGCTTGTTTTAGCGATTTAGAATTAAAAGGATACTTGGAAGCAGGCGGACTTAATGACCCGAATGATGTTCAAAACCACAAAGATCTGTTAGAAAAAGCTTATAACATGGGAAAGAATATATAACTTTGTAATTAAACACATAACTTATCAATAAAATATCAGTAACATTGAGAATGAATTATCAGAGAGTTTAAGAGTTTATATCAGTTAGTCTTGAAGTTCTTCCCCGAAAAATTAAAAAGTTTGAGAATTCTTCCCCCTCGCTTTTAATGTGATGTATTATTATCAACTTTTGACAAGGGGTAATATATTTAGTTGCGCAAAGTAAAAATTTATCTTTGCTTTATGCACTCATTTGTTGCATCATTCCATACTCCACCAAAATCAACGCATCTTTGTATTCCTACAACTTTATCAACGGTTGGTATGTAAAATGAAAATTTAAAGAATATTACTTGTAGGATTAGTAAAATCAGTAGCAATGGTATTTTGAATTTATTTGATAATTTTGCCCAAAATACATAGATAAAACTTACCAGTAATATAAGTGTTAAAAGCAAAAATAAGAATATTTGCACATCAAAATTTTCTGTAATAATCGATGTTAAAGCAATAATTAAACCGTGAAATCCTAATATTGCGGAATTAACAAGAAATAATATTGCCAAAATTACATAGGTAATTATTTGAAATATTTTTACAATATTTTCGCTCATAAGCTTATATTATACTATTTTTATAATCAGGCAATAAGTCGTGCATAAGAATTGAACAATCGCAGTACGGATATTTTCGACCTCTTTCTATTTTTAATACTGCTATTATAAACGAAAATATTATTAAATATTTATTTGTTAATAAAAAATTAAGTATTAAGTGATTATGTCCGTTTCTGACATATAAAATTATTAACATATTTATGTAATAACAAATAATTTGATATAATAACCAAAAAGGAGTGGTAAATATGAAAAAGATATTATTTATATTGATAGCAATAATATTTTCAATGAATATATGTGCAGTCAATGCAGAAACCGGAAGTAACGATTCAACCCTTGAAAAACTACTCACAGGTTCGGACGAGGAAAGAGCCGTTATATATTACACAATGGCAAGTACATATTCAGAACTTAAAGACCACAAAAGTGCAGTTGAATACTACACAAAAGCAATAGAATTAAATCCAAAAATGATTGGGGCATATGTCGGTAGAGCCAAAGATTGTGGTGATATGGGTGATTGGCAATGTTCATTGGACAACTATGAATCAATAAAAAAGTTAAGGCCAAATGATCCTAATGCATATTGGGCAACATCTTTATACAAAACAAATACCAAAGACTTAGATGGTGCAATGGCTGATATTGATAAAGCTATATCTATGGTTAAAAAACCAAATGCAACATTTTATGCTCAAAAAGCTTGGGTATATTTAGAAAAAAAAGATTATAATAACGCAGTAAAGTGGGCTAAAAAAGCATTAAGACGTGATTTCAGAGATGAGTACACACTTGGTTTAATTTCTGTAATGGCATATGAAAATGGCAGGTTTGAAGATGTTTTGAATGTTACAAATGATTGCTTAAAACACGGCAAAGTTGCAAAAGAAAATCATGTTCTTTTATTATTACGAGCAAAAGCTTTTTACTACACAGGACAAAAAGAAAAAGCTATAAAACAAATGGAAAATGTAATAAAACTTGTTCCTGAAAACGAAGAATATATATTATTAAAAGATAAAATGCAAAAAGGTGAAAAGATTGACTAAACATCTGAAACTTATAATTTTTATAATATTCTGTTTGCTTCTCGCAGGCTATTCATATTTTATCGAACCTAACAGGCTTGAGGTTAATCGCTATGTAGTGCAAGATGAGCATCTAAAAGGTGTAAAAATTGTTTTTGCAAGTGATTTTCACGTTAAACCATACGGACAAAAGTGCTTGGATATGATTGTCGAAAAGATTAACGCAGAAAACCCTGATATAGTTGTTTCTGCAGGCGATTTTGTATGCGGACATACACACCATTCAACAATGCCTATCGAACAAATTGCTAAAACTTTAGGCAAAATTAAGACAAAATTCGGTTTTTATACATCGCTTGGCAACCACGACGGCTGGTATGGCAAAGATGAGATCACAAAAAATCTTGAACAAAACGGAATAAAAGTTTTATCTAACTCTAACGTCGGGGTAAATGTAAATGGTCAAAAACTCTATATTGCGGGGGTTGAAGATTATGACACAGGGGAACCTGATATATACAAAGCATTAGACGGTATTGAAGTTGATGAAAACGGCAGATACAATAAACCTGTAATAATGCTTTCCCATACTCCTGATATGTTTCCTAAAATGCCAGACGAGATAACTTTAGTTCTTGCCGGACACTGCCACGGCGGTCAAATACGGGTTCCATTTTTAGGACCAATTTTTACAGCTTCAAGATATGGCGATAAATATGCAAAAGGTTGGAAGCAAGAGAAAGATGGAGAATCTATAAAAATTGATACTTCAAAACCGATAAAACTTCAAAAAGATATCTCAACTCTTTTTGTAACTCGCGGAATAGGTGTAAGTATTTTACCTCTCCGCTTTAACTGTCCACCAGAGGTTAATGTGATTGAATTTGAATAGAATACTGTGCCCGCATCTGACATAGTCCTCGTTTATGATAATATTAAATGGAGGTGAATATCATGAAAGTCATAGATGGCACAATGATGTCAGAGACAGAAGGCTCTGAAGATGATAAAAAGGAAATAAAAAACTTAATTGATAAATCTACACCAAGCTCAGATTCAAAATTTTGTTTAACTAAGATTGAAGATGAAGCAGGCTGGACTTATATTACTGCAAACAACAAAGAGTCAGAATTTTTAATAAAATACAGTTCTTGTATGTTTGATACTTCTATTTTAATTAAATTTTTCGCGAAAATAATAGATTGCAAAGAAGATGCTGCAGTTATTATAGATTACGAAGGCAGTGAACCAATTTTTTATGTAGCTCCTGTAAATGAAAATAAAATTCGGCTTATATACGCCCATGATTACGATTTATTTTTAAATGATGATGTTAATGAATATAATAGAAGTGATTATAAAATTGAATGCGACATAATAATTGATAAAAAAGAAATATTGGAAAATTTTTATAATATTTTTTATCCATTTACAATAAATTACAATTTAGAAAAAGCTTATGAACCTATGTTTAACCTTGAAAAGGGTAAAAAATATTTAAACGAAATAAAAGCATATTTAGAAAAATAATTATGGATATTTTAGACAGATTAGCAAAATCAAAATTTCAGGAGCAGGTTTAATCTTCGGGCAAAAGAACTTGTATAAATTCGGAATAAGTATTAATGGTGCATAATATAAATGATTATTTTAGCAAGGTTCTTTGTTTAATGCATAATTTCCACTTTTTATATGACGTAAAATGAACAAAATTATGTTTTAATCGTTTATATGTTATAAAGGATGGAAAGTTGTAATTTGAGTATTTATAAGAAGACTTTAGTATATTTATTGATAGCATCTATGCTTGGAAGCGGGTGTGCTTTCGCTATTGGGGATAAGAAAAAAAATAATAATACTTCCTTGTTAAAAATCAGCTCTCCTGATTCAAAGGTAAAGCAAGGCGCTGTTCTTAGTTTGAACGATTGTATTGCAATAGCTTTGAATAATAGTCCTGCAATAAAAAATGCCGGATACAATTATGGGATTTCAAAAGCTAATGTAGGTTTGGCACGATCTGAATTTTTCCCTACCGTTGGGATAGGTACAGGATATAATTATACAGATACTCATACAAAAAGATATAATACGGATTCAAAAATATATAATTTAAACGCATCTTTGAATATGCTGTTATTTGATTTTGGAAAAACTAATGCAAGAATTAGTATGCAAAAGTTCTATTTGATAGCAGATGAATATAATTTTGCAAATATAGTAAGAGAAATTACTTTTGATGTTAAACAAAGATATTTTCAAGTTCTTGCAGCTCGTGCTACGGTTTTGATTAACAAAGCATATGTTGATATAAACGAAAGAAACTATGCACGCACAAAGGCATATTACGATGAAGGTTTAAAATCAAAAATTGATTTAGTTAATGCTGAAGTTACTTTGAGTGATTCAAAAATTGGACTTGTTCAATCTGAAAATGCATATCAAAATACTTTGATAAATTTAAACAATGCAATGTATTTGACGAATGCACCTTCATACGAAATTGAAGGCGGGGATGGGTTTAATATTCAAGATAATGTTGCATCTGTCGATATTAGAAAATTTATTGAAAATGGGCAGAAGGAAGAAGAATATATTCTACCTGTCAATGTTTCAGATGCAAAGTTAACCTCTTCTATTGAAAAATTGGAAGTTTTTACAAATTATAAGGTTGAAAAATTCCCGTATTCATACGAAGAATGTTTAAAGATTGCCGATAAACATAGGGCTGATATCAGGGCATATATTGCGACAGTGGATGCTTTGAATGAAAATTTACTCTATGTTAAGCGTAATTTCTATCCTGCAATTACAGGTTCTGCAGGTTATGGATATAGGGATGTTCAAGATACGAATTCTTTGAGCTTGGGATTGAATTTATCAAGTTCTTTAAATGTATTAGCTCAGAAAAATCAAGTAGATGCAGCTAAATATCATTTAGATATTGCAAAAAATTCTCTTGATCAGCTGATAAAAGATGTTTATTTTGATATTCAAAACGCTTATGTTGATATGATTCAACTTGAGAAGCAAATACCTTTGCAAGAGGTTAAGGTCCGTCAAACTTTTGAAAATTATGAACTTGCAGAAGGCAGATATTATGTCGGGTTAGGCGACTATATTGAATTGCAGGATGCAAAGGTTAATTATAATAATGCACAACGCGCTTATATCGAAACAATTTATAAATACAATGTAGCAAGAGCAAATCTGGAAAGTGTAATTGCTCTGCCTCAAAAGGTTACAATGACATTAGAGGATTTTAAAAATGGACGAAAGAAATAATAAATCGGAAAAATCTTTTAAATTTAATAAAAAAATGATGATAGCTGCAGCTGCTATTTTGGTTATTGGCGGCGGAGCGTATATGTTTATGCACAAAAATAAGGTGCATTATGAAACTCAGGATATTCACCGTTGTACAATTACTCAAGTTGTTGAGGCTTCGGGGACAATCAATCCTGTAAATATTGTCAGTGTTGGTTCGACAGTATCAGGTTTGATGAAGGAAATTTATGTTGATTATAATTCAGAAGTTAAAAAAGGACAGCTTCTTGCGCAGATTGACCCTGCCAATTTTCAGGCTTCTGTTGATCAGAATTTAGCGCAAATAAGTAATGCGGAAGCTAATATGGCAAGACTTCAAGCGGAAATGGTATATGCCGAAAAAACTTATAATCGTTATAAAAATTTGTATGCAAAGAATTTTATTGCTCGCAGTGAACTTGATCAAGCAGAGAGTGATTATTTGGCAAAGAAAGCATCAATTGGTGCTCAAAGGGCATCTATTGCACAGGCAAGAGCGAGTTTAAATACTTCAATGACGAATTTGGGCTATACAAAAATTATTGCACCTGTTGATGGAACAATAATAAAACGTGCAATTGATGTAGGTCAGCCGGTTGCTGCAAGTTTCCAAGCTCCGGAATTATTTACTATTGCCCAAGATTTAAGGCAAATGCAAATAGAAGTAAATGTATCAGAGGCTGATATTGGTAAGGTTAAAGCCGGTCAGGATGTTGAATATACTCTTGATGGTTATCAGGATTCAACCTTCTACGGAAAAGTTACTCAGGTTCGTCTTGATTCGACAACAACCTCAAACGTTGTTACTTATACCGTAATTGTTGGTGTAAGTAATGAAGATTTAAAATTAAAGCCTGGTATGACCGCTAATGTTTCTATAATAACCAATAAGAGCGAAGATGTTTTGTGCGTTCCAAGTATTGCACTAAAGTATACACCTGAAGTTGGCGGACAAAAATACAAAGAGCAAGGAATTTGGATTTTAGATGGGGATAAACCTGAAAGAATAAATATCCAAGAGGGCGCAAGTGATGATTCTAATGTTGAAATAATTTCGCAAAGAGTCAAAGAGGGAGATAAGGTAATTGTCGGTTCAACAGGCGGTGGCAAGGTTTCAAAATCTCAAAGCGGTACAAAACGCCGCGGCGGCCCTCCGGGAATGTTTTAGGGTTTAAAAAGGAAGAACGTTAGAGAGGGAAATATTAAATGAATGATATGTTTTTAGACATATATAAAAATGAAATTTTGCCTATTTTGTATAAATTAGAAAAAAAAAGAAAGCAGAAAATCGTTATATTGTTTCTTATAGGTATAATTTTTTTGCTCTTAGAGTTGTTTCTGGTTTATAAGACGTATTATTTGCTTTTTGTAAATACAGATTTTACATCTAAATGCAATGGTGCTATTTTATTTTTAATTCTTCCTGCAGTGTTCTACGTTATTGTTGCGGCCGATGCTTCGGATTTTAAAACGACATTAAAGCGTAATCTTAAATCAAAGGTAATAAAGTGCTTTTGTGATATCAATTATGGCGATTTTACCCATGAATTTAATATAGTAAATATCATAAAAGAGAGTATGTTATTTGATAATATTCCTAAATCTTTTGACTATAATTTTGATGACATTTTTATGGGCAAGAGATCTTGCGTAAATTTAGTTGCGGCTGATTTTGATATGTTTATCCGGAGTTCTCGTGGGGCACGTTCAAGGATTTTTAAAGGTGCAATACTAAGTTTTATTTCTAATAAAAAAATAAGTGCTAGAACAAATATATATCCCAAATTTCATCATTTTATGGATAATAAACCCATATATTTAAAAGATGGCCCCCAAATAGTTATTATTATATCTATGTGTATTTTGATTTTTAAAGATATGATTTATTTAAGAGTTTCTGGAGATACTTTTATTGTTATATCTTTAATTCTTGCTTCATTTCTTGTTATTTGTTTTTATGTTGTTGTGTCATATTTAAGATCAAGAAAACCTAAAAATATAAAAGGTTTTAGTTCTGTAAAATTAGAAGATGCAGATTTTAATAAAAATTATGTTGTGTTGTCTGAAGATCAAGTAGAGGCGAGGTATCTTATTACTCCTTCATTTATTGATAGGTTCAAAGAGTTGGCAAAAGTTTATAATGCAAAACATATTCGGTGCGCTTTTTATGATGATAAAGTGCTATTTGCTATTAATACGAATAAAGATTTATTTGAATTCGGGTCATTATTCCATACATTACTTGACGTGAAGTATATAGAAAATTATTATGATGAAATTAAGGTAATATTTGATATTGTTGATTTATTCAGATTAGATGAAAAGACAGGATTATAATTATGGCAACAGGTTTTAGAAGTAAATTTTTTAATATATATGCGCAAAAGTTCCTTCCGAATATAAAAGAAATGGAAAAGAAACGCCAAAAACGTTATATGCAGCTTTTAACGATAGAAACTGTTTTGATTTTTATAATCATATATATATTAATGAGCTTTATTAGTCCTTTGTTCGGTACGGCACAAACCTCAGGCGATGCATCTATGGCACTATTGGTGCCTTTTATGCCGTTTATATTGTATTGCTGTGCGTATGTGGTTGTAACGTTACCGGAAAACTGGAATAAAGATTTTCAAAACGAAGTAAAATCTTTATTTTTGAAAGATTTATTAAAAGTGTTTGGAGATATAAGACCTGTAACTGACTCATATTATGTGGCAACAATGGTTGGTTTAACAAGCAGCGGTATTCTCCCTGAGTATGATGAAAGAGAATATGATGATGCGTTTATCGGTACTTATAATGATGTTGAGTATGCCGTTATTGAATCTGAACTAAAACGAATTGTAGAAACTTATACAAAACACGGTTACACAAGAGAACGTAAGATAAGAGTTTTTAAAGGGGTAATCCTTGCTTATCCTTGTTATAAACGTATATTAGCACACACTATAATTACTCCGAAATTTGATTTCGTTACTCCAAGTTTTAATTTCGGTCAAAAAGTTAAATCCTTTATGTATGCTTTTATATTGTTGTTTTTAATCTCTTTCCTTACTTTTGGACTTGCTTATGGTGCATCATTAAAGAATAATTTAGTGACTTTAGGTTATATATGTATAACAGTATTTGCTTTATATGGCGCATATCGCGGTATTCGTTATAATTATTTTGAACGTGTCAGGGTGGAAGATGTAGATTTTGAAAAAGATTATGTTGTAAAGTCAGAGGATCAGGTCGAAGGCAGATATCTGGTTACGACTGCTTTTATAGACAGATTTAAAAAATTACAAAAAATATATGCTACAAAAAATATCAAATGTGCATTTTGGGGTAATACAATAACTTTTGCAATCTCTACGGATAAAGATATGTTTGAGCTTGGAAGCTTGTATTCATCTTTGACAGATTCAAGAGTTATAGAAAAGTTTTATGATGAGATTACTTCAATATTTGATTTAATAGATTTGTTTAAATTGAATGAAGATACAAAGTTGTAGAGGTTAATTATGGCTGTAGGTTATAGAAGTAAATTCTTTCAAACGTATGCAAGTAAAGTGTTACCAATGCTTTACAAGTTTGAAAAAGAAAGAAAACGGAAGTATACTACTATACTTGTTTCTGAGATTGTAATGTTAATAATTCTTTTATATATGTTGCTATCTTGGATATTTCCTTCTGCTGCTCCTGCTATTCCTTCAGATTCTGCAGCATTTCCTATCTTTTTATTTTTGGCTCCTGTAATCTTTATACTTTTAATATTTGCGATTATTTTAGTTCCATCTCTTGGAAATAAAAAATTTAAAACAAAAGTTAAAGAAGCCTGTATCGGAGAGATGCTTTCTGTTTTTGGTGATATTCAGTGGCACGGGAAATATTTGCCTGTTCCGTTAGATATTGATTCAAGCGGCTTATTTATTGATTATTCAAAATGTATGTTTGACGATGTTTTTACAGGTTGCCATAAAGGTATAAATTATACTGTTGCTGAGGCTCATTTAACAAAGATTGTTCGGACAAGAAAAGGTTCTCATGAACAAACTGTTTTCAGAGGTATAATTTTGGATTTTCCGTTTAACAAGGAAATAAAAGCTCATACTATAATTGCTCCAAAGTATGATACAAGTGCTGCCGGAGTTGTAAACGTTGGGTTAAATTTGACAATAATATTTATAATATTGGCTTTATTGATTACATTTGCTTTTATTGCTCCCGGGACATTATTTCAAAATATGGACGCAGTATTCTCTTCTATATTTATTATAATTTCATTAATTGTAGCGATTATCGGTGCAAAAAAATTTAAAAAAGTAAAACTTGAAGATGTAATATTTGATAAGGACTACACAGTGGCATCTGAAGATCAAGTTGAAGCAAGGTATCTTGTAACTCCTTCATTTATGGAAAGATTTAAGAACCTGAAAAAAGCGTACAATTCGAAGAATATAAAATGTGCGTTATTTGATAATCAAATAATGTTTGCAATATATACAAATAAAGATTTATTCGAAATTGGCAGTATGTTTCATCCATTAACTGATTCAAAACAGGTAGACGGATTTTTTGATGAAATTATTGCAATTTTAGATATTGTCGAAGAATTTAAATTAGATGAAAAAACAGGATTATAGATATGGATTTAATAGAAGTAAGACACGCGATAAAAACATATTCAACAGGTGAGGAATCTTTCAATGCATTGGATGATGTTTCTTTGGAAGTAAAAAATGGCGAGTTCGTTGCTATAATGGGAACTTCAGGCTCCGGCAAATCTACATTTATGAATATGCTTGGAACATTAGATAAACCAAATTCAGGAGAATACTACCTTGAAGGCGAAGATATGTTACATTTACCTCCTGACAGGCTAGCTATGGTTAGATGTGAAAAAATGGGTTTTGTATTCCAAGGATTTAACTTAATATCCAGAACTTCCGCATTGGATAATGTGTGTTTACCTATGATATATAAGGGTATTCCGGAACAAGAAAGAATAGAAAGAGGAAGAAAAGCACTTGAGATTGTAGGCTTAAAAAATAGAGAAGATCATATGCCAAATCAAATGTCAGGCGGCCAGCAACAGCGTGTAGCTATTGCCCGTGCACTTGTTAATGATGCACCGTTGATTTTGGCGGATGAGCCGACAGGTAACTTGGATACAAAAACCAGTATTGAAGTTATGGAATTTTTTGTATATTTGAATGAAAAGCTGGGTAAGACTATTGTTCTTGTTACTCATGAACCTGATATTGCAGAATACACTCAACGAATTGTAAAATTTAAAGACGGAAAGATAATTTTAGATCAACCCAAATCCGAATGGGTAAAACATAGAACGAGGGAAACATAATATGCTTGATTTTAAATCAATATTAAAAATGTCGATAGTATCGTTAAAAATAAATAAAATGCGCTCAATGCTTACAAGTTTGGGTATAATTATAGGTGTTAGTGCTGTTATTGTAATGCTTGCCGTAGGCTCCGGTGCGAGTAAAAAAATTGCATCTGATATGGAGTCTATGGGGAGTAATTTGCTTATGATTCGTTCTGCTTCGGCAAAATCAGGCGGTGTTCGTATGGGCTCAGGAACAAGACCTACTCTAACTCTAAAGGACTCTCAGGCTATTGAAGATAAAGCAAGAGGGGTTCTTGCTGTTGCTCCGTATTCTGCAGAGTCAAAGCAAGTTACATACGGTAATCAAAACTGGTCAACATCTATCGGCGGAACTACAAATGAATACTTATTTATTCGGAATTATGAAATAGAGTCGGGCAGAGGTTTTATTCCGGAGGATGTAAAAAACGGAACCAAAGTTGCAATTATTGGCCAAACTGTTGCAACTGAATTGTTTGGAGATGTCGATCCTATAAATAAGACTATTCGTATTGGCAATATCCCGTTCAAAGTTATCGGCCTTTTAAAAAGTAAAGGTTCAAGCGGTATGGGCCAAGATCAGGATGACCTCGTATTTATACCTATAACTACTGCGCAGAGAAAAGTATTTGGTACAGATTTCCCGGGAACGGTCAATATGATTACAGTTAAAGCTCAAAATGATCAAGTTTTGTCTATTGCTCAAGAAGATATAAACGAAATTCTTAAAAATCGCCACCATATAGGTGCAAAACAAGATAATGATTTTGAGATAAGAAACCTTGCCGAAATGCAGGAAACCATAAAATCAACAACTAAAACGATGTCCTTATTATTGGGTGCGATTGCAGGAGTTTCTTTGATTGTTGGCGGTATTGGTATTATGAATATTATGCTTGTGTCTGTAACAGAAAGAACTAAAGAGATTGGTATCCGTATGGCTATTGGGGCAAAAGCTTCTGATATACGTATTCAGTTTTTGATTGAATCATTTTTATTATCTATTTCCGGCGGGCTGGTTGGAGTTGTTTTCGGAGTCGCGGGAGCCTGGCTTATGCACGTGTGGGCTGGTATGAATATAGCTATAACGCTGGCCTCAATTATGCTCTCTTTGGGTTTTTCCGCTGCAATAGGTGTTGGGTTTGGATATTATCCTGCATATAAGGCTTCTTTATTAAATCCTATAGATGCATTACGTTATGAATAGTTTTTATGCTGCTCATCTGTTTATTTGAGTAAAATATACTTTAACTAATTGAGGTTTAATTTTTGTAAACAATTAATCAACCATGCGGCGAAAGCATGATGTAGAGCATGGTTGACATGTTTTCTCAATCTTTTGATTTAGATTAGTACTTCAATCTCGCTTGGAGTATTTATCAATCAGTACATGGATTTAAAAACCCTCTAAAAAGATTAGTATATAAAGTGTAGACGATAAGTTAATAATAACCACGGGGGAATAATAAGGATGAGAGATTTTAACAAAAAACTAAGAGTATTACTAATTGATGACAACGCTAATCATTTAAGAGGTATTAAAGAGCTTATTACTCTTGAAACAAATTACAATGTTGTAGGCGCTACAAGAAGTGCAAATTTAGGCATTAACTTGATTAAGAAGTATCATCCTGATGTTGTCTTGATGGATATTAATATGCCGGAAAAAGATGGGCTTCAGGCTATTCAAGCAATAAACAAAATGGAGTTATCAACAAAAGTTGTTGTATTAAGCGGTTATGATGATGCTGATTTAGTTTATAGGGCTATGAAATTAGGAGCTAGAGGATACGTTTTGAAAACTATGGCTTCTGTAAAGCTTATTGATGCTATTGAAGATGTATCAGAAGGTAAAATTTATCTTCCTGCTGCGTTATCTACAAGATTCTTTGAGTACTTCCAATCTGCAGCAAGAAAAGAAGCAAACAAAGTCGAAGGCGAAAATTTACTAAATACACTAACTGTAAGAGAAAGTGAAGTTTTGGAATTATTAACACAAGGGGTTAACTACAAGACTATTGCGGGCACTCTAATTATATCTGAAACTACTGTTAAAACACACGTAAATAATATATTCCAAAAATTACAAGTTAATGACAGAACAAATGCCGTTTTATATGCTTTGAGTCACGGTTTTAAACCAAGTAACAAATCTGCTGCTATGACTGCTGCATAATATACAAAAATTAAAGTTGATAAGGGTTCTGCCGATTAAGGTTGAGCCCTTTTATTATAAGGATAAATTTATGATTACTGAAGAAAAGAATATAGAACAGTTAAATAATCAAATAAGATTTATATCTCACGAAATTAGAAACAATTTATCTATTTGTGATATGTATTCTCAAATTATTAAACGAAATCTCGAAAAAGATGGAGTGCAGAATCCTTCTGTCAATAATGCCATAGATTGTATTCAAAAGTCTTTGCAAATCATTTGTGCCAATCTTATGGATTTGAAGTCAATTAATTGTACCGAGCATAAACTATATGATTTTGAAAAAACACTTTTAAGGGGTGTTGAACTTTCCAAAGCATATACTGAGGATAAAGAAATTGATTTTGAGGTATTTGTCAAAAACAGTACAAATATTCTGATAGATGAAAATCGCTATATTTCTTGTATTATAAACATTATAAAAAACGGTATTGAAGCCATTGATATGATGGGTAAAATAACTGTTCTTGCTGAGATTAAGGATGGTCAAGCTGTTGTAAAAATTTCAAATAACGGCAAACCTATACCCAAGGATAAACAAGATAAAATCTTTGAAATCGGATATACGAGCAAAACTTCCGGTTCCGGCTTAGGACTTGGTATTTGTAAAAAGTATCTATCTTCAATGGGTGCCAATATTAAGTTGATAAAATCCGGCAAAGCTGAAACTCAATTCGAAATTTCCGTACCGATTAATTAATTTCTAAAAGCACTTTGAGGGTATCTTTTTCTTTATTCTTTTCAAATGCTTCCAGTGCTTTATCCATAGGGTATGTTGCTGATATTAGCGGTGTTAAATCTATTTTGCCCGAACTTAACATTCTCAGTGCAGGCGGAAACTGCCCGCATCTTGAACCTAGTACGGTAATTTCGTCAATAACTATCGGGGCAAGATTGAATTCTTTAGTTGCAGCAACGGTACTTTTCAAAACGAGAACCCCTCTTGGTTTTGTTAGGGCTAATGAAGTTTCAAATCCGGAAACTGAACCTGTTGCTTCTACAACTACATCATACTTCTTTTCGATTTTGAAATCTTGCAGTAAAGAAGTTTTTACTCCTTGAACTTTTGCAATATCAAGTTTATTTTGATGTTTACCGACAAGGGTTACATCAAGATTTTGGGCATTGAGTGCAAGTGCTGTGATAAGTCCTAATTTCCCATCGCCTAAGACAATTACCTTATCCATAGGTTTAATATGTAATTGCTCGTTTATCTCTAAAGCCGCGGCGAGGGGTTCTGTAAATACTGCTTGTTTGTCGGGTACGTTGTCAGGAACTTCAAATAATACTTCTGTCGGCATTGTAAAGTATTGCGCAAAGACACCGTCTTTTCTCCATATTCCAAGTGTGTGTCTGTTTGGACAATGGCGATAATTTTTCTTGGCACACCATTCGCAATTCGGTTCTTTGCAGCCGTAGCTAATTTCTGGTACGACTCTTTTTCCTATCAATGATTTATCTGCTCCGTTAACTTCTTCTACCACTCCCACTGCTTCGTGCCCGAGTATACCGTCATAACCCATATAACCTTTTGTTATTTCGTAATCTGTGTTACATATACCTGCTAAAGTTACACGAACCAGTGCTTCCCCTTCTTTTGGTATTGGTTTTTCGTAGTCATTTACAAGTTTTAATTCATTATTTTTGTTAAATATAAGTGCTTTCATTTTATTCTCCAATAGCTTTTAGTTCTTTGTTTAAATTATTTAAGATATTTTCTGTTGTATCTTTGTTTAGCAAAATGCTTTGTGTTGCAGCATTTACCAAATTATTTATTTCTTTTTGATTTTTTTGAGTTTTGAATGTCGGTTGCAATTTGTTTAGCTGCTTTGCGCTGATTACTCTTGCTTTTGACATCAAATCATTTTCATCATACTTTGTATAAAATTCATTATTTAACGCTTTTTTGTTTACCGCAAGTATATTTGTCTGTTTTGCAAGTTTTAATTGATTTTCTTCATTTGTGAGAAAAAGTGCAAATTTAAGGGCATCCTCTTTGTGTTTTGCCCTTAAAGGAATCACAAAATTCATCAAAGAAAAGTCATTTTGCCCTATGCTTCCTGTAAGTTGAGGAGCGACATCTGTTTGGTTGTATATTTGCGGTGCGTTTTCTTTAATCATATTCAAGAAATTTGCTCCGGCAGAAATTAGTGCAATGTTTCCGGACATATATTTTTCTAATGCTTCCTGCAAGGTCATTGTTACGGTTTCTTTTGGAATTAAATCTTTTGAATATAGTTCTTTAAATAGCGTAAATACATATTGTTTTTGCCCTTGCGGGTATTTATTTAATATTTTGAGCATTGTGTCATTTTCTGTGATGTTTGGCAGGGTAATGTATGCATTTTTATTTCGTATTGATGATGCTAAATCTGCCATTTGTTCGTACGTTTTTGGAACAGAGGATAGCAATTTTTTATTATAGATTGTAACTGCACTTGTTGCATACCAAGGAATGGAGTATATTTTTCCGTTAGTTTTTGTTGAGTTTATAATTTCTTGGTTAAACTGTTTAGTGCTCTCCTCATCTATTTCCCAAAGAGCACCTTTATTTGCGAGAGTTGAAGAAAAATCAGGATTTAAATTTACCAAATCCGGCGGGTTGTCGCTAAGAACAGAAGCAAGAGTCCTTTTTTCTCCTTCAGAGAACGGTACATCAACCCATTTGATTTTAATTTGCGGGTTTTCTTTTTCAAAGTTTGAAATGACTTCATTCATATACGGTGCAAAGTCGCTCATTTGAAGTGTCCAAAAAACGACTTCATTGTTTTGAAGTTTTGGTTTGAAAGCAAAAAATATCCCTGTGATTAGCAAAAATGTTATAAATATTGTAGTTAAAAATTTTTTATTCATGATTTCTCTTTTCGTCATTCAGAGGGGCAAAAATTCCTAAGATTCCACGCTTCGCTCTGAATGACGAAATTTTTGCCCCGAAGAATCTTATATTATTGTATCATATAAATCATTCCAATCTTTATTAATACTTTCTATCAATTGTAATTTATACTTTCTCGATTTGCCTTTTATGTATTTTTCCCTATTTAAAGCGGTTTCTATACTGTTTGTAATCTCGTAATATACTAATTTATGCAGTTTATATCTTTTAGTAAACCCTTCAATAACCTCATTTTTATGCTCCCATATTCTTTTTATCAAATTTGAAGTTACACCGGTATATAATGTTGTATTATTATGATTTGTAATTATATATACATAACCCAATTTTTCCATATATTTTTTTGTATAATTGCTTTTATATTTACCCCTGATATAATTATACTATGGATAACTTATTTACGGAACTTGAAAATCAAAATAAACAAATTCCTTTGGCAGAGATTCTCCGCCCAAAGACGATTGAGGATTTTTTAGGTCAGAGTAATGTTATTTCGGAAAAAAGTCCGATTTTAAATTTGTTAAAGACAAACAGATTATTTTCGATGATATTTTGGGGTACTCCCGGATGCGGCAAAACAACTCTCGCAAGACTTATTGCGACAAAAACTAATGCCAATTTCATAGAGATTTCCGCAGTAACTTCAGGTGTCAAAGATATCAAAGATGCTGTTGAAAGGGCAAAAGAATCTTTGAGAGCAGGACAAAAGACAATTTTATTTATAGATGAAATCCACAGATATTCCAAAACTCAACAAGATGCACTTTTACCTCATTTGGAGAATGGAACTTTGTTTTTGATTGGCTCAACGACTGAAAATCCGTCATTTCAAGTTGTTCCTGCTTTGTTATCAAGGGTTCAGGTTGTGAGGTTGAATTCTATTGACGATGAGAGTATGGCATCTATCATCAAACGTGGATTTCAATATTTGGCGACTCATTATTCTCAGATGGATTGTGAAGCAGGAGTGTTGGATTTTATCATAAATCTTGCCAGAGGAGATGCAAGATATGCTTTGAATATTGTTGAGAATGCATATTTTGCAAGTGATTTGAAAGATGGTAAAAGAATTTTAACGGTAAAAATTATAGAAGAAATTTGTCAGCAGCATAATACCAGATATTCTGAGCAGGAACATTATGATTGTGCTTCTGCTTTTCAAAAGAGTTTGAGGGGAAGTGATCCTGATGCGGCTATTTACTACCTTGCAAAAATGTTGAAAGCCGGTGAAGATCCAAGGTTTATTGCAAGACGTTTGATAGTTTGTGCTGCAGAAGATGTTGGGATGGCTGATCCAATGGCTGTTCAAATTGCTGTTAATGCTTATAAAGCGGTCGAACTAATTGGGCTTCCTGAGGGTAGAATTCCTCTTGCACAGGCTGTAATTTATGTAGCAAGGGCAAAAAAATCTAATGAGGCTGCTTGCGCAATTGATGAAGCTCTATCTGATATTGATTCGGGAAAAGATTTCCCACCTCCGATGCATTTAAGAGATTCGCATTATAAAGATGCGCAAAAGTATGGTTTTGGTGTTGGTTATGTTTACACACATAATGCTCCTGATGTTGAACAGCAATTTATGCCTGATGAACTTGTTGGAAGAAAATACACAAGGGGATAAAATAATTATTTCTGCTCTATGGTATAGATTATCTGAAAATAATATGCTATAATATGCAAAATTCTGCAAAAATCAGTTGGTATTAAGAAAACGTACGGTCTTCAAACAAATTGTAACAATAATTTAACAAATAGAATAAAACATTAAAGTTTTATTTCGATAAAGCCGACTGAGTTCATGAGTAAAAGGTGACATGAACGAAAGGTAAGCATGAAAGTTAATGACGTTAGAGGTAAACCGCGATATTTGCTAAAAAGTATGAGTACTTAACAATTCGTTACATACGTAAGATGCACGATATAATGGATTTTTAAATACTCAATATATACTTTTTAGATATTTTTTGTAAATTTTTAAATCTTAAAAGTTTTTATAACATTATAGTGAAATTTTGTATAGAAAAGTATAAAAAGAAAGGACTAAATTATGGGACAAAATGTGGGTGCTTTAAATTTAAGAGCAGTTTACGACACAAAGTACAGTCGACTTATCGAATTGCAAAATCAAGGCAATGGAGAAACTCAAGAAGCAAAGAATTTAAAAGTAGAGTTGTTTGATTTACGACAACAACATCCGGAAGTTTTCGCTATTGAAAAAAGTGAACCTCAAGCTGGAGATGCAGAAAAAGCAGCAGCAAGGAAATCTGCAAACGAACAGGCTGTTGCAGATATTGAAGCAGCTAAGAAAGCTTCTCAAGCAGAGCAGCGCAAAGCCGATTTGGCAAGCGGTGATAAAACAAAAATTGCAGAAGCAACCTTAGCTCAGGCTCAGGACAACTTGGATGAGGCTACGAGATTAGCTGATGAAAATCCTGAAGATCAAAAAATGCAAGAACAAAAAGCAAATGCCGAAAAAGAATTAGCTCAAGCTAAACAAAATTATAAGGAATTGACTAATAACGATGGCGGTAGACTTGGTATTACAAGAGCCCGTGGTGAACAAGTTGTTCAAGATGCATCTGGAGAAGTATCAACAAGAAAAATTGATGATGCCTATGTGAATTACAACTTGAGTGTACCAACTAGTGCCGGTGAAAAATGGTCAAAAGATGACGCACGTGAGGTTTTGAATAAGTTTACAAACAACACAGGTCATGATTTTGTGGTTAAAGACAAAGACGGTAATGAATTTACTATTACACAAGGTCAAACTGTTGAAGGAGACCAATTGAAAGCTCTTAAAAAACAAATAGATGCAGAGTATAAAGAAGCTGAAAAAGCTGCTAAGAAAATGCCAACTAAAGAAAATACAGAAAGAGCTCAAAGATTATATGAAGAAAGAGGTATGATCAGAGCCGCAGAATCAGGTAAAGGTATTGGCAGAGCCACAAGTACACACAATAAAAACGTAAAAGCAATTCAGAACTTGATTGATACACAAGTATTTTATACCGAAGCTGATAAACGCGGACATGAACAAGCCGCAAAAGCTCGTGGCGAGGAAATAAGAGCAACTTTGGTTGAACCAAGAGATTTAAATGTTATTGGTCATTTGGTTGCTACCGCTAAAGATAAAATTGCAAATGCTCCTGAAGGTGAAAGAGCATCGACAGAAGCTCTATGGGGAGAACTTGCGAATATGTGCGATGTCGACAAAGATGGAAATATCGTAGGTGAATACCCGGATCCTAATAAAGTTAAAAATGCATTGATAGATATTACAGGTGGCGGTGCACAATTATCTATTTCAGAAATGAAAATTGTTGCAAAAGAAACAGGATGTTCAGACGGTGATATAAGACATGCATTTAGAGCTTATGGTTTTGAAGCTGAAAGACCAATTGGTAAGAAAATTCTAAATGGTTTGAAAGCTGCTGCACCGGCTGCTGTTATGACATTAGCATCTGTATTGCTTGCTAATAAGAAAACAGCAAAAGCAGAAGGGCATGCTCGTTCAGAAAATACCGTAAACTTCCACGCTGAAGATACTCAAACTGTAACAGGTCATAATACAACAACAACAATTACAAATAATGTTACCCCTGGAACAACTACATATACTGTTGACCCTAACACCGGTGAAATTTTAACTCATCAAACTGCAGGTTCTACGACTACTTCTTCAACTACTACGGATTCGCCGTTTGATGTAACTGCCAAGGCTTCAGTAAGTGGTACTGTAACAGCTGTTGCTGAATCTTCTGTCACAGCAATTGCAACTGCGGTAGCAAAAGGATCTCCATGGCTAGGTGGGGCATTAACAGCTTATGAGTTCATTAAGGGACTTGTAAAAACTCCATATGAAAAAGGCGTTGTTGATATGGCCGATACTTATAAATTAACTCATTATACAGATTTGTATAAAGGTGCTGATAATAAGAAAGTGGCTTCTCAAATTCAACAGATGGTCGGCGGCTTGACGGGTGATAGAGATATGGATGCTAAAATTATTACGGCTGTATTAAAACAAGAAAGTGGGTCTCAGAACACAGTACTTGACAAACGTGAATTAGAGATGGCTTTGCAAGATTTAAGAGAAATTCAACGTAATTTCCAAAAGGTTAAACCTGCAGAGATTACTGAAATAGAAAAACCGGAACCTACACCAACAACTGATCCAACACCGACAACTGATCCAACACCGACAACTGATACGACACCGGAACCTAAAGAAGAATACCATCCAGGCTGGAATACCTTATATACTGTTGAGCGAGGGGACATTCTGTCAAATATCGTTAAAGCAAGGTATCCCGGAGTAGATCCGAGAGTTGCAATGAAAGCTGTAGCTGAGGCAAACGGATTAAAAGATATTAACAGTATAAGAGACGGTCAAGTACTTGAACTACCTGATATCGGTGATGTAAAAGCTCTTGAAGAAGGCGAAGTTAAAAAAGTTCGCGGTGGCAAACGTATAAAATATAGACCAACAAAAACAGATGCTCAAGAAAATGCTCACGTTGGAAAAGGCAAGGCGCACCACAATAATGAAGATGTTGTTGCGCGATATACAGGCCCTGGAGCTAAGGAAAAAGCAAAACAAAAAGCAAGAGAACTAAATGAAAAATAAAAGTTTTAGTTTAAAAAAACAGACCTTGGAGTAAAATCCAAGGTCTGTTTTTTGTTGATTATTTACCGTTATTCTGAACCTGGAAAAATAATTCCTCTCTAATATGGGAGGATATAGGTGGGTGCTTATTATAGCAAATTTTACCCCACCCCCACCTACCCTCCCCCTCAGGGGAGGAATACAAATTTCATTCACCCCTCACCCTAGCCCTCTCCCACGGAGAGGGAATGAAAATCATGTCATTGCGAGCGGAGCGAAGCAATCCAGCTATTTTAAATTATTTTGTTTAATTAGGATTGCCGCGTCGTTGCTACCTCTTCTTTTCGCAGTGACAATAGTTCGTTCTCTCATAATGACGATTTGTATTATCCTCCCCTTATGAAGAAAAGAATGAGCATGGGTGATAATTTTTCCATACAAAACATCCCACCCCTCACCCTAGCCCTCTCCCACGGAGAGGGAATACCAAAACACCCCAACCCCCACCTAACCTCCCCCGCAGGGGAGGAATACCAATTCTATTCAACATTTAGCTATGCATTTAATTCAGAAAAACCATTTTGTTCAAATGATAATTAGCTCTGTAAAAGTTCTGACAATTTACCAAACGTTTCAATAGATAGCTTTTCCCCTCGGGTGTTTTCATCTATTCCGAGTTCATTTAGTGCTTTTATAACATTTTCTTTTGGAAAACCGGCATTTAGGAGGCAGTTTTTAATATTTTTACGTCTTTGAGCAAATCCTGCTTTTACTGTTTTTCTAAAATGAGTATAATCTGTTAATTTTAGTCTTGGTTCTGTTTTTACATCAAGTTTGACAAGCGCAGAGTTAACTTTTGGCGCAGGGAAAAAGCTTTTTCTTCCGACAAGTTTTAATATTTTAACATCTGCCCAAAATTGAGAAAGTATTGTCAAAAGTCCGTATTGTTTGCCTTGTGAATTCTCGTTTGCAACCATTCTACGGGCAACTTCTTCTTGCACCATAAGGATAATATCTTTTATGTGTGCCCTGTTTTTATTATCTAAATCGTCAACTTCCCCAAGCAAGTGTGCAATAATCGGGCTTGTTATATAATACGGAATATTTGCTACGACTTTAACCTTTTCTTCACAAAGCGATGATATATCTGTTTTCAAAATATCATTATGGATTATTTCTAGGTTTGGCGCATTTAATTTTTTTAATTCTTTTATTGCTTCTTCGTCAAGCTCTACTGCTATAACTTTTTTTGCGTGTTTAATCAACTGTTCTGTTACAAAACCTACCCCCGGCCCTATTTCAAGAATGGTATCTTCCGGAGAAATATTTGCAAACTCAATTATATCCTGGATAATTTCACCGTTAATAAGAAAATTTTGTCCAAGACGCTTTTTTGTTCTAAAGTATCTAGCCCGTTCAAAGTAGTTCATATTACTAATTATAATACAATAAAAAGACGGATGTGTGAAAATATTTATTTGTTATTTTAATTGTTGTTATGGTATTATAGTCAAATAAAGGGATAATCGATGGTAAGACTTGAGTCAAACATTTTGGATAGGAGTGAAATACTAAAGCTGTATACAAAAGGGTATACTTATGCTGAAGATTTTAAGATAGGTATGGAATTTGAGCGACTTCCGATTTCGTCAACTTCGTATAAAGCTGTTGATTATTGGGGAGATAATGGTGTTTGTGCATTTTTAGAACAATTTGCAAGGAAAAATAACTGGGATTACATCGTAGATCAAAATAATGTTATCGGTCTTGCTAAAGGCCATGATACCATTACTTTGGAACCGGGTTCGCAAATTGAAATCAGCACTAAGCCTGAAAGAACGATATTTGCTTTAAAAGATAAAATTGATAACATAAATTCGCATATTGCTGAAATATTTTACGGCTCAGATATAAAACTTTTGGAATATGGGGTATCTCCGTATTCTACTTGCAAGTCTATTCATCTTATACCAAAGCGCAGATATAAAATTATGGCAAATTATTTGTGGGGAATATTGGCCGATGTTATGATGAGAGAAACGGCGGGTATTCAGTGCTGTATTGATTTTAAATCCGAAGAAGATGCAATGAGAAAGTTTAAATTGGCAAATAAATTGGTCCCTTTTATGACTGCTATATTTGCTAATTCTCCTATAAGAGGTGGCGTAGATACTGGATATAAGTCTTTTAGGGCTTTGAGTTGGTTGAATACAGATAATGACAGATGTGGTTTTGCTGGTAAGATAAGTGAAGAATTTTCGTTTGAAGATTATATTGATTGTGTGATGAAAACTCCTATGATATTTGTTCAAAGAGATAGAATGCCTGTTGAAATGAACGGGGATATTACTTTTGAAGAATTCATGAATAAAGGATTTGAAGGGCTTTCTCCTATGATTGAAGATTATGAGCTTCAAGCGAATTTGTGTTTCCCAGAGGTAAGGTTGAGGAATTTTATAGAAATCCGTAATCACGATTGCGTTGGCGGGGATTTGAAGTATGCAATTCTTGCAATTTATAAAGGGATTTTTTATGATAATCACGCAATGGATGAATGTGAAAATCTTTTAGCTTCTCTGCAATATAAAGATTTTTCTGAGTTAAGGTACAATGTTCCAAAACACGGACTTCAAACACCTATAAAAAAGGCTCAGGTTTTAGATTATGCAAAAACTATTCTTCAAATTGCAGAGAAATCTTTGAAAGAGGCGCAAACCGGAGAAGAATTGTTCTTGAATTCAATAAAAGAGTTTACGCTAAAAGGTAATTCTCCTGCAGATATTATTCAAAAAAAATGGAATGGCTCTTGGAATAAGGATTTGCGTAAAATGATTAAATACTTATCGCAAATGTCTGAGTGTTAACTTTACATTGTGCGAAATGTATTATAAAATTGAGCCTGAAAGAGAGAGGTATATTATGGAAAATATATGGGATAAATATGCAAAAGTTTTAGTTGATTATTCTACGAATGTTCAAAAGGGTGAACTTGTTGTTATAAGTACATCCTCAATTAAAGCAAAAGATTTGGTCAGAGCAATATATAAAAGAGTTTTGCAAAAGGGTGCAAATCCCGTTTTAAGAACCGGATTTGGCGATATGGCAGAAATTTATATGAAATATGCGAGCGATGAACAATTAGATTATGTTGATCCTATGACAAGGTTAGAATATGAAAAGGCGGATGTATTTATTTCATTAGGTGCACCATTAAATACCAAGGCTATGGCGAAAGCTGATTTAGGTAAAATGTCGCGCAGAGGAAAAGCCACAAAGCCTCTTTCAGAATTAATGCTCTCAAGAGCTGCAAAAGGCGAACTAAAATGGGTTATTGCCGATGTCCCGACTCATGCGCTTGCACAGGAAGCAAATATGTCACTGGATGAATATACAGATTTCTTGTTTAAATCTTGTTATTTGGATTTGGAAGATCCTGTGGCGAAATTAAAAGAATTGGATGTTGAACAAACCCGCTGGGCGCAGTATTTAAACGGAGTCAAAGAACTTCGTATCGTTGGTGATAAAACAGATATTACATTCAACGTTGAAGGCAGAAAATGGATTAGTTGTTCAGGGCTAAACAATTATCCTGATGGAGAAGTGTTTACTTCCCCTGTTGAAGACGGTGTAAACGGTGAAATATTCTTTGATTTTCCTCAAAATTACCGTGGCAACAGTGCAAAAGATGTTCATTTATGGATAGAAAAAGGCCAAGTTGTGAGGGCGGAAGCATCTTCCGGTCAAGAGTTCTTAGAAGCAATGCTAAATATGGATGAAGGCTCTCATGGCATCGGAGAAATTGCATTTGGAACAAATTTTGAAGTACAAGATGTAACAGGCAATATTCTTTTTGATGAAAAAATTGGGGGTGCTATTCATATGGCAGTTGGTGCATCCTATCCTGAAACAGGCGGGAAAAACATATCAGGCCTTCATTGGGATATGATTAAAAATATGAAAAATGGCGGGAAGGCTTATGCTGACGGCAAACTAATTTATGAAAACGGCAGATTTGTGATATAGTATGGAAACAATTAAAATAAAATGTCCAGCAAAAATAAATTTGAACCTGAAAGTAACCCGCAAGAGGCCTGACGGTTTTCATGATATTGAAAGTGTTATGCAAACAATCAGTTTGTATGATTATTTGCAAATCTGCGTGGAAGATAGTGAAGAAAATGTCATAAATTTGTCAGGTAACAGTCCTGAAATTCCTTATAATGAGCATAATCTTGTTTATAAGGCGGTCTTGTTATATCTTTCTGAATCAGGGTTAAATAATAAAAAAATCAGTATTAATATTGAAAAAAATATTCCTGTTGCTGCGGGCCTTGCGGGAGGAAGTACCGATGCTGCCGGAACTTTGTACGGCTTAAACAAAATATTTAAATGCTTTGATGATAAGAAACTGCATTCATTGTGTGCCGCTCTCGGTTCTGATTTGAATGTTTGCCTTATGGGGGGTAGAATTCTTGCAAAAGGCAGGGGTGAAATATTACAACCCTACAAGTTTGAGCCGTTTAATCTTAGTTTGATTAAACCGATAGGCTTAGGAATAAGTGCAAAAGAGGCTTATACAAAATTCTCATACAAGTTTGAGAATAATATTGATGTTGACAGACGTGCGGATTTTGAAAATGATCTTGAGTGGGCGATAATTAATGACTATCCGCAATTATTGAAAATCAAATCTGAGTATATGAATTCTGTTATGACAGGTTCCGGGTCAACATATTTTATTATAGGCAAAGAATTTCAACCTCAAGAAGGTTTTGACGTTTGGAATAATCTTGAAGCTATCTCAAAAGGTGTTTGTGAATATTAAAACGCATCGAATGAATCGTTTGTAAGCGGGTTTTTGAATTTTGTAATATTTGCTTGGAATAACAATTTTACGGTATCAACGGGGCCGTTTCTGTGTTTTGCAATAATTACTTCTGATAAACCTTTAGAAGTTGCTTTGATACTTTCTTCTTCCTCGCTTTCCTCAGGTTTTGCGTAATAATCCGCACGATAAATAAACATAACAATATCTGCGTCTTGTTCGATAGATCCTGATTCTCTCAAATCTGACAGCATTGGACGTTTATCATTTCTTGATTCAACTGCACGTGATAATTGAGAAAGTGCAATAACCGGCACATCAAGTTCCTTTGCAAGGATTTTTAACCCTCTTGATATTGCGGAAATTTGTTGTAATCGGTCATCATTACCCGAACTTTCCATAAGTTGCAAGTAGTCTATAACAACAAGTCCTAAATCTTTTTCTTGAGATTTTAATCTGCGGCATTTTGTACGGATATCTGTTAACGTACATCCTCCGGAATCATCAATATAAATTTTTGCCTGACTAAAATCATCCATAGCCATTGTAAGTTTATCCCAGTCTTTTTGCTGCATGTTCCCTGTTTTAAGTCTTTGAGCATCAACTTCCGCAAAAGAGCAGAGCATTCTCTGTACAAGCTGCGGGGCTGACATTTCAAGTGAGAATATGCACACAGGAACTTTTTCTTTTATTGCGACATTTTGCGCTATGTTTAATGCTAATGCGGTTTTCCCCATTGCAGGTCTGGCTGCTAGGATTATTAAATCTGATTTATTGAGACCGTTTAATAGGGTGTCAAGCTCGTTAAAGCCTGTTCGCAAACCTGTTAACTCGTCGCTGTGGTTGTATCTGTACTCAATTTTGTCATAAGCATCAAGTACTAAATCTTTCATTGGTTTAAGGTCGGAAGTGTTTTTATTTGAACCTATTTCATAGATAAGGCGTTCAGCTTTTTCTAAGGATGCGGAACTTGGCTCTAAATCGTAACCTGTGCTTACAATTTCTGATCCTGCAGTAATTAATGCACGTTTAGTTGCTTTTTCTGCAATAATTTTTGCATAATATGCAACGTTTGATGTTGTGATAGTATTTTCTGCAAGTTCGTTTATATATGCTCTGCCTCCTGCAGCTTCCAATTTGCCATTGTAGCTTAAAACATCCGAAACTGAAACAATATCAATATTATCATTGTTATTAAACAGTTGAAGCATAGCTTCATATATATACCTGTGTGCAGGTTTGTAAAAAGCTGATGGGTGCAAAGCATCTGATACTTTCGCAAGACAAGCCGGATTGACTAATATTGCACCAATAATTGCTTCTTCTGCTTCTATGTTTTGTGGAATCAAACTCTCATCGACAGCTTTTGGTTTTGTTTTTACAGGCATAATATACTTCCCCTTTTTAATATATTAGTACAGAAAAAATTCTTCGCCTTTGATTATTAAGAATATTTTTACAAAAAAAAGACCAATTTCTATAAATTGGTCTTTTTTGTATGTTATTTTTATTTTACAGCTTCCGCGCATTCAGGACAAATGCCGTCAGTGTTTAGTTCTCTATACTTCCAGCAGCGGCAGCATTTTTCGCCTTTAGCTTTTACAACCCAAACTTCGTAACCATCTTCTGAGTATTCGTTTAGCACTTCTTCAGATGGTTTTGCATCTGTAAGTGCGGCTTGAGATACGATATAAATATCTGCTAAATCGCTTTCATTAGCCTTTAATACGGCATCATCTTCCGCTTTTAAGTATATGCCGACTTCTAAAGCACTTCCTACTTTTTTGTCCGCTCTTAAAGGTTCAATGGCACGAGTTACAACCTCTCTGGATTTCAAAATTTTTGCAAAATCTTGTTCAAGCTGCTCATTGTTCCATTCAGGTCTTGCAACAGGGAAATCTGCTAATAAAATACTGATTAAACCGCCTTTTTGTGCTTCAGGAACACTCTGCCAAATGTCTTCTGCTTGATGCGGCATAACTGGTGTCAAAATTCTAACTAATGCCATCAAGTTTTCGTATAAAACGGTTTGACAAGCACGGCGAGATAAAGATTTTTTGCCGGCTGTATACAATCTGTCTTTTACAATATCAAGATAGAATGAACTTAAATCAACTGCTGCAAAGTTTTGTAAGCATTGGAAATACTTATAAAACTCGTAAGCTTCAAAGCTTTGTGTAACTTCTTCGATCAATTTATTTAATTTGTGAAGTGCAAACTTGTCGATTAATTTTAGATCTTCATAAGGTACGTAATCTTTTGCAGGATCAAAATCAAACAAGTTACCAATTAAGAAACGTGCGGTATTTCTTGTCTTTTTAAATATTTCTGCAAGTTGTCCGATGATATTGTTTCCAATTTTAATGTCGTTTTTATAATCAACAGATGCCGCCCAAAGTCTTAGAATATCTGCACCGTAGTTTTTGATAATATCATCAGGTCTTATATAGTTGCCTAAGGATTTAGACATTTTTCTTCCGTCTTCTCCAAATACAAATCCGTGAGTAAGTACTTGTTTGTATGGAGCTTTGCCTTGAGTTGCAATTGAGGTTAGTAAAGATGATTGGAACCAGCCTCTGTGTTGGTCTGAACCTTCCAAATACATATCAACAGGAGTATGACCAAGTTCATCTGCTCTTTTTTCTACAACTGCTCTCCAAGATACTCCGGAATCAAACCAGACATCCATAATATCTTTTTCTTTGCGGAAGTGTGTTTTGCCGCATTTTGGACATTTGAATCCTGCAGGAAGTAATTCTTCTGCACTGTGATTTACCCAGGCATCAGAACTTTCTTTTTCAAAGATGCGTGCAACATTTTCAATTGTTTCATCGCTGCAGATAACTTCTCCGCACTCTTCACAATAGAATATCGGAATAGGTACCCCCCAGGCTCTTTGTCTTGAAATACACCAATCAGTTCTTCCTGCAACCATATTACCTATACGGCTTTCTCCGCTTGCAGGTATCCATTTTACATTGTGAATTGCATCCATTGCTTGTTGTCTGAATTTGTCAACCTTAACAAACCATTGAGGTGTTGCTCTGTATATTACAGGGTGTTTACATCTCCAACAATGAGGATATGAGTGGTTAATTTCATTCTGGTAAACTAAAGCATTTACCCCTTCAAGCATATCAATAACCATATCATTACCTTTGTAATACGGAACACCAACAAGTTCAGGTATTCCTACTTCTTCTTTCCAGCATCCTGTAGCGTCAAGTGGTGAAAATACTTCAACTCCATATTTAACCCCAACTTCGTAGTCCTCAAGACCGTGTCCGGGAGCCGTATGTACCAAACCAGTACCGGCATCCAATGTTACGTGTTCACCTAAAATAATTTTAGATTTTCTATCTACTAGCGGATGTTTAGTGTTCATAAGTTCAAAATCTTGTCCGATAGCTGTACCGACAATTTTGATATCACTTTCTTCCCAGCCAACATCTGTAAGGAATGTTCCCAACAAGTCCGTTGCAGCTACATAAATATCTCCGCTGTATTCAAAGAATGTGTATTCAAATCTTGGGTGCATTGATATTGCAACATTAGACGGAATTGTCCAAGGAGTTGTTGTCCAAATTATTGCATAAACTTTTTTGCCTTGAGTATCAATCATATTTTTAATTTTTAGCATTGAATCTTCATCAAATTCAAATCTTACATAGATTGATTTTGACGAGATATCTGCGTATTCAACTTCTGCTTCTGCTAAAGCTGTTTCGCAAGATGCGCACCAGTATACCGGTTTTAAACCTTTTTCAATATATCCTTTTTTATACATTTCGCCAAATACGCGGACTTGTTCTGCTTCGTATTCAGGTTTAATTGTCAAATACGGATCGTCCCAATTGCCTAAAACACCGAGTCTTTTGAATTCACTTTCTTGGCCTTTTAGGCTGTTTGCAGCGTATTCACGGCATTTTTCTCTAAGTGCACCTTCTGTGATTGAGTGTCTGCCGCCTTTAATATTTTTTACTACGGCATTTTCAATTGGCAGCCCGTGCCCATCATAGCCCGGAACCATTGGTGCGTAGTAACCTTTCATAGTTTTATATTTAATTAAAATATCTTTTAAGATTTTGTTTAAAGCTGTTCCAACGTGAATTTTACCTGAACTCAAGTATGGCGGACCGTCGTGTAAAACAAAAGAGTTTGCCTTATCACGATTTGATAGCATTTTGTTATAAATGTCATTTTCTTCCCAAAATTTTTGGATTTCAGGTTCTCTTTGAGTTGCATTTGCTCTCATTGCCAGTGTAGTTTGCGGCAGATTTAATGTGTCTTTGTACTGTTTTTGTGTTGTTTCTGTCATTTATCTTTCCTTTATCTATTATTGATTTACTTCTACTAATTTGGTTTGTGTGTTATTTATATACGTTTTCATTTTGTCATAATCAAATGCATTTTCCCACCTTGCGATGACAACGGTTGCAACACAGTTGCCTACAAGATTTACAGTAGTTCTTCCCATATCAAGAATTTGATCTATACCAAGTAATATTGCAACGCCGATTAATGGAATATTAAAACTTGCGAGTGTCCCCGCAAGAACAACAAGAGAAACTCTCGGAACTCCTGCAATTCCCTTGCTTGTAAGCATTAGTGCAAGCATCATCAAAATTTGCTGGTTAATATCAAGATTAATTCCGCATATCTGCGAAGAAAATACTACAGCCATTGCAAGATATAATGTGCTTCCGTCAAGGTTAAAAGTGTATCCTGCTGGCATTACAAAGCTGACAATATTTTGTGGGACTCCGAATTTTTCCATAAGTTCTATTGCTTTTGGGAACGCTGCTTCAGAACTTGCAGTGGTAAATGCCAATATTGCCGGTTCCTGTATAACCCTGAGCAGGCTGCGAAGTGATATTCTTGCGTATTTGCAAGCAATAAACAATACCAATAATACAAATACGGCAAGTGCAGTGTATAGCGAGAATATTACTTTTGCGTAATTTTTTAATATGGATAATCCGTTTGTTCCTACCGTTGATGCAATAGCACCAAATATACCTAATGGTGCAAAATACATTACGTATTCAGTAAATTTAAACATTATTTGTGACACAGAATCAAGTAATGTCATTACAGGTTTTGATTTTTCACCTACTGCACATATTGCAACTGCAAAGAATATTGAAAATACGACAATTTGCAGTAAGTTCCCTTCAGACATTGCCTGTACAATACTTGTAGGGAATATGTTCATTACCATTTCTGATATTGAAGTATGCGGGGTTGTTACAGCCATAAGCCCTGCTTCTTTTAATAGCTCAGGGTTAGCAACAGCTCCGCCAAAACCTTTTCCGGGGTTAAATATATTACCCATTGTCAAACCGATTATCAGCGCAAGTGTCGTTACTATTTCAAAATAGATGATTGTTTTTAAACCGATTTTGCCAAGTTTTTTTACATCACTATGGCCTGCAATGCCGCTAACTAATGTTGCAAATAACAACGGCGCTATAATCATTTTTACCATTCGTAGAAATATTACGGCAAAAGTTTTCATCTTAACCGCACTGTGGGGGCAAAAATGACCAAAAACAACGCCCAGCACTAACGCTGCAAATATAAAAAATGTCAGTTTCGATTGTTTCAAGGCATACCTCTCAAAACAAATTATAAATCAAACATAGGGTAAAAACACAAAGTTTTTCTATATTTTACAAAATATTAATGTCTAATTTCTGTGCTAATTCACTCAACATATAAAAAGATCCGCAGATTATATTCAATTTCCCGTCATTAAAAGGAATCTGAATATCCGAAGTCAGCTCTTTACCTTGAACAGGAGAAGCTTTTTGTAATTCCTCAAATGTGGCGGAATTTGGATTACAAAAGTGATAAAAATATACTTCATCATTATTTTTTAGCAGTTGATTAAGCATTTTAGGGTAATCTTTATTTCTCAAACAACCAAAAATAAATCTTCTTTTTTCAAATGGGTAATACAACTCTAAATTTTTTATAAGTGAACTTATTCCATTAGGGTTGTGGGCTCCGTCTATTATTAGATTTTTGTCTTTTATATATTGAAATCTGCAAGGATGATGAACGTTTGCCAATCCTTTATCAATCACATCCTGAGTTATGTTTGGGAAGCAAGTATCAATAGCGGCAAGCGCAAGTGATAGATTTTCCTGTTGGTTAATTCCTTTTAATGAAAGTTTATCTGTATTTGAATAAGGTATAATGACCTCTAACGGTGCGTCAACTTCCATTGCTTTATCATAAAATGCTTCTTTGCCTTCGCATACTATACAAGGACAGTGTGGTTTTATTATTCCTGCTTTTTCTGCGGCGATTTTATCTGTTGTATTTCCGAGTTTTTCTGTATGATCCATATCTATATGAGTTATTATTGAACACAAGTTCTTTTTTATAACATTTGTAGCATCTAATCTGCCGCCAAGTCCTGTTTCTAATACGACAACTTCAACATTGTTATCTGCAAAATATTTGAACATAACTGATGTCAAAATTTCAAATTCCGTTAAATCAATATTGTTTTCATTCGCGAGGTCTGTTATTTCAAGTACATACCCTGCAAAGTCGGTATCTGATATTTGTAGACCATTTATTTGAATTCTTTCTGTGTATCTGAAGATGTGCGGACTTGTGTACATTCCGACTTTTTTGCCTGCTTCTTTTAGGATGGATGCGAGTATTGCGCAAACAGAACCTTTTCCGTTTGTGCCTGCAACATGAATGCAATTTAGTTTGTCTTGAGGATTTCCTAAAAGCTCCAAAATTGACGAAATTCTTTCTAAGCCCAGAGAAACTCTAAATTTCCCCGCAGAAGTCAAAATATCTGTTGCTTGTGTATAATTATAGTTCTCTTTCCTATCCATAAGACTATTTTACAACAAATATTAAAGAGTATTAATGTTTGTGGTATTATAGTAATATGCATTAGAGTAAAGGTGTTTATATTTTGAATAAATTTATAAAGTATTTATCTGTATTTATGATTTTAGTTTTTTCTTGTTCGGCCTTTTGTGCCACAACACAAGAAGTTAAACAAAATATAATTCGTCAGTCAAAGGCTATGGGTGTTGATCCGGCCATAATGCTTAGTATCGCAAAAGCTGAGTCGGGATTCAGACAAGAAGCGAAAGCAGGCAATAATATCGGTGTATTCCAGTTATCAACTCATATTGCAAAAACTATGGGGATAAATCCTTATGATCTTGATGATAATATAAAGGGCGGAATTGTTTATTATAAAAATATGTATAACAAATTTGGTTCAATGGAGCTTGCTGTTGCGGCATATAATACCGGAGCAGGAGCAATAACAAGAAACGGTAATACTGTTCCTTCTTATGCAAGACCTTTTGTTAATCGAATAATGAATAATTATAAATCTTTTAAACAAACAGGTTTATAATAGAATTATTAATTTAATCCTTTTCGTTTGTAGAAATCTTCGATAAATCCGGTGTTAAAGTTGCCACTCATAAAGATTTCGTCTTCAATAATATCCTGATGGAACGGAATTGTTGTTTCAACTCCTGTTATAACGTATTCTTTTAGTGCACGGTACATTCTTCTGCGTGCTTCGTTACGGTTTCTGCCCCAGCAGATAAGTTTTCCTATCATTGAATCGTAATACGGCGGAATAGAATAATCTTGATATACGTGAGAATCCACTCTTACCCCGTATCCTCCCGGAGCTAAATAACCTGATATAGTCCCCGGATTTGGCATAAAATCTTTTGTTGGGTCCTCTGCGTTAATTCTGCATTCAATAGCGTGACCTTTTAATTTGATATCGTCTTGTGTGTAGCTCAATTTTTCACCTGAAGCTATCATTATTTGTTCTCTAACAATATCAACGCCTGAAATCATTTCTGTTACACAGTGTTCAACCTGGATCCTGGTATTCATTTCCATAAAGTACCAGCTTCCGTCGTGGTCAAGTAAAAATTCACAAGTTCCGGCACCCTCATAATTTATTGCTTTTGCTGCTCTAACAGCTGCTGCACCCATTTCTTGACGTGTTTGTTCATCTATTGCAGGGGAAGGTGCTTCTTCTAACAGTTTTTGATGACGTCTTTGGATAGAGCAGTCTCTTTCTCCCAAGTGAATAACGTTTCCAAAACTGTCACCCAAAATTTGAACTTCTATGTGACGTGGATTTTCTAAGAATTTTTCTGCATAAACATCGGGATTCCCGAAGAAATTTTTTGCTTCTGCTTGGCAAAGTTCCATATTGATTTCAACTTCTTCGTCGTTGCGGCATACTCGCATTCCTTTTCCACCGCCACCGGCTGTCGCTTTTAGAATAATCGGATACCCTACTCTGTTTCCAAATTCTTGAACTTCTTCTACTGTTTTAACAATTCCTGTTCCCGGTGTTACAGGAACGTCATTATCTATCATTGTTTGACGAGCTGTTGCTTTGTCACCCATTTTTTTCATTGCGTCAGATGATGGACCTATAAATTTTATCCCTTGTTTTTCGCAAATTTCCGCAAAATCAGCGCGCTCTGACATAAAACCATACCCAGGGTGAATTGCGTCTGCCCCTGAAACCATTGCAGCAGACATTATTGATGGGATATTTAAATAGCTGTCTACACTCTTTGCCGGACCGACACAGTATGCTTCTGTGGCTAATCTTACGTGGAGTGAATTTGCATCTGCTTGAGAATATATTGCTACTGTCGGAATTCCGATTTCTCTGCAGGCTCTTATTATTCTTACGGCGATTTCACCTCTGTTTGCTATTAATACTTTTCTAAACATAATATCCCTCTTTAAGTCGGACGTGTCTGTAAAGTCTTTATGGGTAGATAAGTTTATATAATACAAACTTATCGGACTTACAGCTTTATTTGATTTATCCGACTACTATTCTACGTACATAAGGACTTGACCGAATTCAACAGGCTGCCCGTCTTCTACACAAACTTCAACAACCTTTCCGGTAACTTCCGCCTTTATTTCATTCATCATTTTCATTGCTTCGATTATGCAAACAACATCCCCTTGATGAACCGGTTGACCTGCTTTTACAAATGGTTCAGCATCAGGTGACGGTGCCATATAAAAAGTTCCAACCATAGGTGATGTTATTGGGGTTCCTGTGCTTTTTGGTTCAGAAACACTTGTTTGATTTTCTTTAGTCGATACTGCTTCTTCAATCGGTGAAGATACAACATTTGCTGCAGCAACAGTATGAGCTGAAGTTACGATAACTTCTTTTCTTATTGTAATTGCTTGTTCCCCATCTTCTAAAGAAATTTCGCTTAATCCGTTGTCGGTAATTATTTTTGCTAATTTATCAATGTATTCTGTTTCAAATTTCATAATATGTCCCTTTTTTTATAAATATTCTTGGCGATGTATTTACACCGCCAAGAATGTTAAAGCTATTTATACTCTGTCTAAATATTCATTAGAGCGAGTATCTACACGAATGATATCTCCGTTTGCTACAAAGAACGGAACGTTAACAACCGCACCTGTTTCTAATGTTGCAGGCTTTGTTCCGCCTTGAGAAGTGTTTCCTTTTTCTGAAGGTGGAGTGTCAACTACCGCTAATTCTACGTGTGGTGGAATGTCAATTCCGATTACTTTGCCTTCGTGCAATAGTATCATTACGTTCATGTTTTCTTTTAAGTATTTTTTGCCGTCTCCGACTTGAGCTTCAGCTACGTGTAATTGATCGTATGTTTCGTTATCCATCATAACGTAGTCTGAACCTTCTTTATATAAATATTGCATTTCACGTCTGTCCAGAGTTGCTTTTGCAACTTTTTCGCCGGCTCTAAATGTTTTTTCAACAACTTGGCCTGTCATAACGTTTTTTAATTTTGATCTGACAAAAGCGGAACCTTTACCCGGTTTTACGTGCAAAAATTCAACAACTGACCATAGGCCGTTATCTAATTCAATTGTCAAACCTGTTTTAAAATCGTTTACTGAAATCATATTTTTCCCCTTATATATCTCTTTTTCTTATTTTGTATTCGGATAATAACATAAATATGAAAATTTTACAAAAAATGTTCTATCTTGTTACAATTTTTCTATAAATAAAAAAACTTCCATAAAAGGAAGTTTTATTTGATATTTTGAAGTAGTAGCAATATAAGCTTTATAAAGTTTTCCTTCACTTTTTCTGCTGTTTCAATTACTTCTTCGTGTGTTAATTTTCTTGTAGAAATGCCGCTGGCAAAGTTTGTTATACAGCTTATACCTATGACATTCATGCCACAGTAATTCGCAACAATTGCTTCCGGTACTGTTGACATACCTGCTGCATCTGCCCCCATTGTTCTTGCCATTTTTATTTCTGCCGGAGTTTCATAGGATGGCCCTGTTGTTGCAATATATACACCATGTTTTATATCTATTCTTAGGTGTCTTGCTGCTGCATCTACTATTTTGATTAAATTTTTGTTATAAACTTCTGACATATCAGGAAATCTTGGGCCGATTCTAAAATCGTTAGGTCCTATCAGAGGATTATTCCCCATAAAGTTTATGTGATCGGTTATGACCATTAAATCTCCTGGTTGGAATGATTTATTGATTGCTCCGGCTGCGTTGGTTAGTATAATTGTTTTGACTCCAAGAGCGCGCATAACTTTGATAGGATAAGTGATTTCTTCCATGGAATATCCTTCATAGTAATGGTTTCTCCCCTGCATCATAACTACCGGACGGCCCTCAATATTTGCAAAGACCAACTGCCCTTTATGTCCGCTTATTGTTGAAGATACAAAATGCGGAATGTCTGAATACGGAATTGCGTATTCACAATATTTGTCAGCTATTTCGCCCAGACCTGAGCCTAAAATGATGCCAATTTCAGGTGAAAAGCCTTCAGTGTACGTATTGATATAATCTATTGAATCATTTATCATAACTAACCCCTAATCACAAAAATACACAATAATCCTTTTGAGATATTGTGTATTCTTTATTTTACTAACCTACTAATCTGTTATCGTCAGCTTCAGAAGCTTTTACCATAAGTGCGTGTTCTACCGGATTTTCTCTTGTGTAGTTTGATTCGTGTGTATCTTCAAATCCGTATTCTTCGCGTGCTTTCTTAGCCTGACTTTCTTCTACTAATTTTTTTGCAAGTTCTGCAATTTCATATACTAATTTGTATCTGTTATCTGAATTTTCGTTTAATTCCCAAGCTATCTTTACGATTTGGTTCATTTAATAATCCTCACTATTTACCTTTATATTTATCATATAATACAAATAATTTTTTCGCAAGTGTTATCAAATTAAAAGTTTGATAAGTCGGAAGTTTGATAAGTTTGATAAGTTCGTAACGGGTTATTTGGATTATTATAATCTGTATTGTTATTTACTTACCCTTTCCTTATGAGGGGAAGGGTAGGGATGGGTGATGATTTGTCAAAACAAAGTGGGGAACACCTCTTTCATCTCCCCTAACAAGGGGATAATACTGATAATACCCCGTAAAGAACTTCCTACTTATCCAACTTATCGAACTTATTAAATTATATAAATGTAATAGACTATGTGTATGCTCTAATTTCTTTATACATATTCATATATTCTTTAGCGCTTTTCTTCCAAGAAAAGTCTTTTTCCATCGCTGATTTTCTCATTGCGTTGAGTACATATTTGTCTTGGTATACCCAAAGAGCACATTTTATTGCGTTTAGCATATCCCAACCGTTGTATGCCCAGAACTTAAAACCTGTAGAGTCATCTAAAGGATAACCTGTAACGGTGTCTTCCAGCCCTCCGGTTGCTCGTACAATCGGTAAGGAGCCAAATCTCATTGCAATTAGCTGGCTAAGCCCGCAAGGTTCAAATTTCGACGGCATTAAGAAAAAGTCACTCCCTGCGTATATTTGGTTTGCTAATTTGCCGTCATATCCAACGAATGTTCTTATATTTTTCGTGTTATTTGAAAGCCATATAAATAAGTTCTCATAATCCTTGTTTCCGCTTCCTAAAAATACAAAATCAGCATCAAGATTTTGCAATTCATATTGCATATCCCTTATTAAATCTATACCTTTTTGATCGACAAGTCTTGATACAAGTGCAATAAGCGGTCTTTCAGGTTTATATTCTAAACCAAAGTACTTGCATACTGCTTTTTTATTTTCTTCTTTGTTTTCAAGCGACTTAACATTATAATTCTTTGCTATATTTTTATCTGTTTCAGGGTCAAATGCATTATAATCTATCCCGTTTAGGATTCCTAATAATTTTTCTTGATTCATTCTTAGTGTATAATCAAGTCCTTCGCCATATTCGCCGCCAAGAATTTCTCTTGAATAATTCGGAGAAACCGCAACAATCTTATCTGCATAGTTTATTGCACCTTTCATCCAATTAACTCTGCCGTAGTGTTCACAGCCCCATTGGTTATAGACAATGTCTTTACGCATATTGGCAAAATCAATTACATCTTCAAACCATACTCCTTGGTATGCAAGGTTATGAATTTGAAATACACTTTTTGTGTTTTTCCAGAAATCATCAAATTTGTAATTAGAATGCAAATATAATGGTAGCATAGCTGTATGCCAGTCATTTGCGTGTATTATATCCGCTCTGAAGTTTAATGCTTTAGCATATTCCATTACTGCCAGTGAAAAAGAGATATACCTTTCGTGTTCGTATCTCGGATCAAGTCCTTGGGGATAGACTTCCTTAAATGGGGTAAAATACCAATCATTTTTTACAAAGAAAACATTAATATCTGTCCCCGGAAGTTTTGTCATATATAAATTAAATTTGTGCTGTTGATATCCGAATGTTAGCCACATTTCAGAATTCTCAAGTTCCTTAATGCCATATTTTTCTTGATTAATACATCCGTGTAGCGGAGTAAATATTGCAATTTGGGCATCTTTTTCAATTTCTTTCGGGAGGCTTCCAATCACATCAGCAAGACCGCCAGCCTTTGAAAAAGGAGCAACTTCTGCAGCAGCAAATAAAATCTTCATTTTTCCTCTCTTTCTGAAAAAAAATATTTAAACGGAAGGGTAAAATGATTTTCCACCATAATTGATTTTATGTCAAGCCCCAAAATTTAAATTAATTTTGTATTTATACATTATCTGCTGAATCTGCCCTTGACAAATATTAGCTTTTTCTTCTTGATTACGTGCTTTGAGAACTGTGTACATATTAATTTTATTTAATAGTAGCAAATATTCGTTGCCGGAGCCCATTCTTTCTATTTTTGAATTTAGATTATTAATCATATTGTAGGCGATATCATATTTAAATTGTTTTATTAGTGTGCATTCTTGGATAATATTAGCAATTTGAGTAATTTGAGTCATACCTTTTTCTTTAGAGCTTTTTATGATTTCTTTAATTATTGCTTCAGCTTTAATATAAGATTCTTTTTGCGCATAAGAATAGCCGATAAGCAAATCTGCAAAGACTTCAAATGTAGGCATATAACTGTCTTTTGCTAATATTTTTGCTTTGTAGATTTCCTTTGCAAATGCATCAGGCTCTTGTTTGTATTGCGTGAATGCACTGATTATGTAATAAAGCAGGTTTGAGAACAAGTTCTCTCCTTTTACAACCTCTGACATAAGTATGTCTTGGCCGTGTATAAGTTTTTCTAATTCAAAGAATATTGAATACTCCTGCGGTACAAAGTCAAATAATTTATTTGTTATGTCTAAAAGTTCTTGGACATTGTTTAGTGTGAATACACAAGCCATTGCCATGTATGCAATAAACTCTATAATGATATTTACAAAGTCCTCTTTTGTAAGAATATCATCATTAAATTGGATGCTGTTTATTCTTGATGTATCAAGAACATTAAGAACATTATAGCCTATATCTATGCAATCTTTGTACGCTCCGATATTAAATAGAGCTTTAATATGTATAAGAGTCATTAACAATAGGTTTAAACTAAAGTTGTACTCTGATGGATTGATAGATTGGTCTTCCGATTGTCTTAAAACTTTGTGTATAAGATTTATTGCATAAGAATATTCGCCACTTAGCATTGCCCCTTGTATCATTTTTAGGCTAAATTCTTCGAAAGTTTTCTTATTCTCTGTCTTTATCAAGTTTTCTAACGTTTTGTCTGCAATTTCTCTGGTTTCATCCGGTCGAAAATCAGGCATATTATTTGCAATGTTATCATATATTGAATTTCTAAATTCGTTTAAATTTTCTTCCGGCCAGTCAGAGGAGTGTTCTTCGAGTGTTTTAATTATATTTGAAGAACAGTTTGCGTATGCAGCAAAATCTCCCATAGAAAGGCTGGCATTTGCAATCTTTTCCCATTCATATATTGCGTCTTGGTGGAAGTTTTCAATATGTTCGTATAAAATTGCTTTTCTTGGGCTTGTCATTCCTTCTACAAACGCTTTTTGCAACAGAGATGTTGCTATTTCCGAAAATTCTTCCGGTGTAAGAATTTCCATCAGCGCTTTTAAAAGTATGTCGTAATTTGAGAAATAAATACAATCATTGTAGAAATATAAATATCCTCGTTGCGCAAGTTGTTCGGCCAGCTGATTCCAATTTTCAAAACCAAGAAGATCTGCGGTATTTATATCTATTCTGGATGATAGCAACAGGCACATTGCCAGAAAATGAAGTAGTTCTGTTTCATCTTTCAATAAATTCAATTTACGTTGAATTAGTTGGGTAAAGTCACCAGGGATAATGGTTGTTTTCGGATTTAATACTTCTATGGAATCTTCTGTATATTCATAAATGCCAAGTTCTACAAGATATTGAAGCGCATGGTCAAGATAGAGGGTACTTCCTTTTGAATATTTTAAAATTCTTTTAAAATAAAAATCGGATGCTAAATTTTTATAGAATTCAAGATTTGAAGTTATAATATTGTTTATTGAGGATGGTATTAGCGCAATTTCGGTGTATTCTCTTCTTGATAGCAGGAAATGCATTCTTTTGTGTAATGAGTAATTTTTGTTATAAGAAATCATGTAGCTAACATTCAGAGCTTCAAAATTTGCAAAAAGCCTTTCCATTATATCTAAAGATGCAGAGTCTATTTTATCAAAATTTTCTATGTATATAAGGGTATCAGGAATGGCTTGAAGCATTGATAAGAATGTTTCAAAATATCTGTTTTTCAATGTTTCTAAATCTTCGTATACAGCTCTTTTTGTTAAAGTGAGAAGATCTTTGACCATATCCTCTGCGCCAATAGAACTAAAAATTGAGTAGTCATTCTTATCATACAGCTTTTGAGATGTTGCGAATGAAAATACTGACATTATTAAATCTCTGAAAAAGCCGTATGGTGTGTATTTCATCTCATCATAACAAGTTACGGGAATTATATATTGGTATACCCCTGTCTGGTCAACAGTTGCCAAAAGTTTTAATGTATTCGGTTGGTATATTTCTTCTCCTTTTAGGGCAATAATTCCTTTTGGAACTTCTTGTAGTATTTCTGTAATGTTGTCAAATACTAAATTGTTTTCGGTTTTAAAGAATGCGCAATTAATTTCATCAAAATCTATAAGATCCATACTGTACAAGTCATTGCCGTATTGTTCAATTTCTGACATAGAGTTTTGTAAGGTGAGTGCTTCTTGAACTGACATTGCATTTTTTACAAATGTAGGAACTTCGATTTTTTCGTCTTCATTTTCAATTTTATCCTCTTTCATATAATCATCAATTTTTATTTGAGGAGTAATATCTACTTGATAAAATCTTTTCATTTCACCGTCTACAAGGACAGAGTTCAGTGATTCCATTTTGTATTTTTCACTGTAATATTCCAAAAATGTTTCATCTGTTATTATTTGGCAAGAATCAAGTGCTCTTTTTGATTTAGCGTCTTCTTGGCTTACCATATTTGCTAAAAATCCGGAATCTATGTCGTACGGATCCTTATCTGCATCTCTTTTGAATATACTAAAATTGGCTTTTAGTGCTATGTCTTTTCTTGAGATCAATTTTACATTTAATCTTGTTATCGCATTTGCCATTTCAATTATGGCATTCATTGCGTACTGAGCAGAGGATGAGAATGTGTATGCAGAGTTAAATCTCAAAATGTAAATATTATTTTTTACAATTTGTCTTCTCACTCCCAGTCCTTGAATTGAAGTTAGGACTAAATTATCAAGATTTTTTTTGAATTTTGAGTATAGCTCTGAACCAAATACTCCTCTAATAATGTCTATATTTGGAAAATCTATTCTTACTACTGCGAAACTTTCAACGTTGGATTCGTTTTCCAGAGCACTTTGTTCTAAAGAATATCCGCATTTTAAGCATTTCTTATTTTTCATAAGATTAATCTTGCCGCATTTTGAACATTTTGTAACAAGAATTTCTCCACATCTTTTGCAGATATTTTTCTCGTTGATGGTTTTGCAAACAGGGCAAATTATCTTGAGCACCTTTTTGCAATTCGGGCACACAAGAGTGTTTTTATCTATTTCCATTCCGCATTTTGGACATTCCATTCTGAAATTATAACATATTATTTTTTTTTGTTACTAATACGAATAGAGGAAATGTCAGGTTATGTTGCAGAGTTTTCAAGTACAATGTTTTGTGATATTATGTTGTAAAAGGGGAAATTAACTTGAGTATAATCGCAGATGATGAACATATAGAAAATCCGAATACTTCTGTGGGGAAAAATCCTGTCGTAAAACCTGAAATTGATGATAACGACAAGAGTTTTGAGCTTAATATTCGCCCTAAAAATTTCGATTCTTATATAGGTCAATCAGCGTTAAAGAGTACATTAAAAATAACTATTGAAGCTGCAAAAAAACGTGAAAAAACTCTTGACCACTTACTGTTTTACGGCCCTCCGGGACTTGGTAAAACTACTCTTGCCGGTGTTATTGCAAATGAAATGGGTGTACCTATAAAAATTACATCTGCGCCTGCATTAGAAAGACCTAGAGATATAATCGGGATTTTGATGTCACTTGAAGAAGGTCAGATATTATTTATAGATGAAATACACAGGCTAAATAAAGTCGCGGAAGAAATTCTATATCCTGCTATGGAAGATTTTTATCTTGATATGACGACAGGTAAGAGTCAGACAGTAAAAACTTTGCGTGTGCCTTTGCCTAAATTTACATTGATTGGTGCAACAACAAAAGCGGGGGAACTATCAGGTCCTCTCAGAGACAGGTTTGGTATTATTCATCGTTTGGAATTCTATACAAATGATGAACTCTCTCAAGTAATAAAACGGACAGCTGATATTCTTGATATAAAAATTGATTCAAAAGGTGCTGCAGCGATTGCAAGACGTTCTCGCGGGACTCCGCGTATTGCAAATAGGCTCATAAAACGAGTTAGTGATTATGCAATTGTTAAATATGACGGTGTTATAAATGAAACTGTTGCAAATGAGTCTTTGGACATATTAAAAATTGACGAATTCGGACTTGATACAACTGATAGAAATTTATTGAAACTCATTATCGAAAAGTATGACGGCGGGCCTGTCGGCATAGAAACTATTGCCGCTGCAATAGGTGAAGATTCAAGAACAATAGAAGATGTATGTGAACCGTTCTTACTTCAATGCGGTTTACTCCAAAGAACTCCGCGCGGTCGTAAGGTTTCGCCGGAGACGTACAGACATCTTGGGTATAAAATCCAGTCCTCTTCTCAGCAGAGTCTGTTCTAAAATTCTAAAACTTGGCCGTCTTTTGGAATGATTAAGGACTTATCAAATTTGTTTGATTTTGCGAATTTTTGTAAGTCTTTTCTTGATAATGCGGCGTGACCTACGCAATCCATGTGGCTTGCGATGATGGTGACATTTGGGGCATATTCATGAATGGATTTAACGCCTTCTGCGCCCATAATTATTGAACCGCAACCATCAGTTTGAGCATCGGCACAATTTGCTATGATGTAATCTGGCTCGTATTTGTCTATTGTTTTCATTACCTCATCACACCATATAGTGTCACCGGTTAAGTATAACGTTTTTTCGTCAGGGAATTTGAATACAACGCCCATTGCTTCATATCGCATTCCTAAATTGTTGAATGTTCTTGAGACTTTATCTTTATCCCCGTGCCTGCAAGGTGTTTTATATAACCGAATACCGGCAAAAGGTGAACCTACATCTGATGACATTACAGACATATTTGTAAATCCCCATTTTACAAGCATTTCTTTATCTATTTCATCTTGTGCAAATACTTTTACCCCTTTTCTTACGTTATCAATTGCATATTGGTCAAAGTGATCAGGATGAAGGTGAGTTACTATTATTACATCTATATCATCATAAATCTGGTTTGCAGGTCTGGGAAGATCGCATGTAGGCCAGCGCAAATCAGGATTAGGCCCTATCGCTATTGGTGCATATGCATCTTTTGGTGCAAACATTGGATCTATTAAAAATCTTTTACCCCCATATGTAACAATAATTGTGGCATTTCTTATTTGTTCAATTTTCATCTAAAAGCTCCTTAATCACAAAAATTATAACATATATCTCAGCAGGATGTCATTATGTTAACGTCTAATAAGTGGTTTTAAGACTTTGTATGAGCTCTTTATTAGTTCAAGTGACCATTTGATTATTATAATACCGCCTACATATCCGATTATTGGATCAAGGAATTGTAATCCAAGATATTTTGCGAGTAATAGCCCTATAATAGCCATAACCGAAGTCAAAATATCCGCTAAAATATGCATATATGCAGCTTTAAAATTAAGATTTTCTTCAACCTTCTCCATAACTTCATCGTTGTGGTGATGGCAATGTTCATGATTTATGTCGCCATCAATATGAATGTGGTAATCTCCGCCCATAATAAATATACATACAAGATTAACTATTAATCCTATTACCGCAACTAAAATTGCTTCTTGAAATGATATTTCTATCGGGGTAATGAACCTGTCTAATGATTCCCAAATTATACCCAGAGCTGTTATTCCCAGTAAAATTGCGCTGATAAGTCCGCCAAAAGCATTAACCTGTTCTGCTTTATTCGCATTCCTAATAGCTATTGTGCACACAATCAAGGTTATCATAAATGCGGCAGTATGTGTCCCCATATGAAAACCGTCTGCTGTCAGTGCCATAGAATTAGTAATAAAACCAAAATATATTTCTGCCACCATCATTAAAACGGTGATTATTATTACAAGAATTGTTCTCTTTTTTAAAACATTATCTTCCATATTTAATTCCTTTGCCACTATGCTATATCATTTTCCATGATTTTGCAACACATTATTTGTTATATGTGATATAATAAATTCAAAATAGGAGAAAAGTATGAGAGAAGAATTACTTTCAATTATTGAAAAAAATAGCAGAATAGGATTAAATGAGTTGGCCGTTCGTCTTGGCACAAGCGAAATAGAAGTTGCAAATGAAATTGCAGATATGGAAAAAGAAGGTATAATCTGTGGTTATCAAACAATTATTGATTGGGAAAAAACTTCAATTGATAAAGTTACTGCGATGATTGAAGTTCGTGTCACACCTCAAAGAGGACAAGGTTTTGATTCTATTGCGCGCAGAATATATAACTATCCTGAGGTAAAGTCAGTGTATTTAATTTCAGGCGGTTTTGATTTAATGGTTACCTTAGAAGAGAAAACTCTTAAAGATATTGCAATTTTTGTAGCGGAAAAACTTTCTACTCTGGACAGTGTTTTGAGTGCATCTACTCATTTTATTTTGAAAAGATATAAAGTTAACGGTACAATATTGGATAAACACGAGGAAGATTCAAGAGAGGTAATTACTCCATGAGGAATTTTTTATCAAGTAAAGTCCAAGATATTAAACCTTCAGGAATTAGAAAATTTTTCGATATAGTCAGCGAAATGAAAGATGCAATTTCTTTAGGTGTAGGTGAACCTGACTTTGAAACCCCTTGGCACATAAGAGATGAGGGTATTTATGCATTTGAAAAAGGCAGGACTTTTTATACTTCAAATTCGGGGCTGTTACCGTTAAGAAAAGAAATTAGTAATTATATCCAACGAAGTCAAGGTGTTTGTTATTCTCCGGAGGAAGAAATTCTTGTTACTGTTGGAGGGTCAGAAGCTATTGATATTGCGATGAGAGCTTTGCTTGATGAGGGGGATGAAGTTATCATTCCTCAGCCGTCCTATGTTTCTTATGCTCCGTGTTCATATTTGGCAGGGGGAAAAAATGTAATTATTAATTTAAAAGCAGAGAATAATTTTAAATTAACTCCTCAGGAATTAGAAGCTGCAATAACTGATAAAACAAAAATTTTAGTTTTACCTTTCCCAAATAACCCGACCGGTGCAATTATGGAAAAGGAAGACTTGGAAAAAATTGCTAAGATTGTGAAGGAAAAAGATATTCTGGTGTTGTCTGATGAGATATACTCAGAGTTAACATATAGCGGCAGGCATGTTTCAATTGTGTCACTTGAGGGAATGAAGGAGAGAACTATACTTATTAATGGGTTATCAAAATCTCATGCGATGACCGGATGGCGTATAGGATATGCTTGCGGCCCAAGTGAAATTATTAAACAAATGACAAAGATACATCAGTATGCTATTATGTGTGCCCCTACTATCAGCCAGTATGCGGCCGTTGAAGCACTGAAAAACGGTGATGATGATGTAAAAATGATGCGCAATTCATATAATCAAAGACGCAGATTTCTATTGGATGCTTTCAAAAAAATGGGGTTAGAGTGCTTTGAACCTTATGGTGCATTCTATGTTTTTCCTTGTATAAAAGAATTTGGAATGACAAGTGAAGAATTTGCGACAAAATTTTTGTATGAAGAAAAAGTTGCAGCAGTTCCGGGGACAGCATTTGGAGATGCTGGTGAAGGTTTTTTGAGAATATCGTATGCTTATTCAATCGAAAAATTGAAAATAGCGATGGAACGTTTGAATAATTTTGTCACTCGCTTAAGACAAAAATAGACCTTTACATAAGTTAATATTTTACTCAAAATAATTAAACTTTTTTGGAATTTTTGCCGAATACATGTATATAAATATAGGAAAAATATTATGGCAGAAAATTCACAATTTAGTTTTAACAGACCCTACAAGCCTTTTGGATTGAATGTTCAGGTTCCTGAGCGTACGATTAAACAGGCAGGTGAAACACTGGGAAATATTGTAAAGGCTCCGGCAGATCCACTATTTACATTCTTAGAAGAAAACGAAGGTGTTTTTAACGGAGATGTTGCCTTTGAGATTAACAAAGTTGTTGCTCAAAACTTTACAATTGGTTCTGCTATGCGAATGGAAAACGAAAAAATTAATGGAAAAACCCCGAATTTTGATATGCATTTTTAAAAAAAAGACCGCTTTTTGAAAAGCGGTCTTTTTTTTACTTATTTATTCAATTTTTTCAATGTCGGGAATGCGATTACGTCACGGATTGACGGAGAATCTGTCAGTAACATTACGAGTCTGTCAATACCCATTCCTAAACCGCCCATTGGAGGAACGCCATGTTCTAATGCGCAGATATAATCTTCATCAATCGGCATTGCTTCATCGTCGCCCTCTGCTTTTGCCTTCATCTGAGCTTCAAATCTTGCTCTTTGGTCGATTGGGTCTGTAAGTTCGGAAAATGCATTGTCTATTTCCCAGCCGTTTATTCTTGTTTCAAATCTTTCGGTTAGTCGAGGATTATCTCTATGGACTTTAGCTAAAGGCGAAATTTCACGAGGGTAATCATAGATGTGGATTGGTTGAATTAAGTTTGGCTCAACTTTTTCTTCAAATACTTTTTCTACAACCTGACCCCAATTAGAACATTCTTCTGTATCAATATGTAAGTTTTGTGCTGCTTTTACCGCTTCTTCGTAAGTTTCAATCTTGTTAAAGTCTATTCCTGTTGCTTCTTCAACAGCACCAAGCATTGTTTTTCTGTCCCATGGCGGAGTTAAATCGATTTCGTTTTCTCCGTATTTGATTTTTGTAGTTCCAAGAACTTCTTGTGCAACGTATGCAACGAGTTCTTCAATCAAATCCATCATATCAAAGTAATCTACATACGCTTGATAAAGTTCAATCATTGTAAATTCAGGGTTGTGACGTGTATCAATACCTTCGTTTCTGAATGAACGATTAATTTCAAATATTGCTTCGCTAACTCCACCTACCATTAATCGTTTTAGGTATAATTCCGGTGCAATTCTCAAATACATATCCATATCTAAAGTATTATGGTGAGTAATAAACGGTTTAGCGTTTGCTCCGCCTGCTTGAGGATGAAGCATTGGAGTCTCAACTTCCATAAAACCTTTATTTATCAAGAATTCTCTTATCTTTTGAATGATTAAACTTCTTTTTTGGAAAGTTTTTCTAACATCTTCATTTGTAATCATATCAACATATCTTTGGCGATATTTAGTTTCAACATCAGTCAAACCGTGGAATTTTTCCGGTAGTGGCAATAGTGATTTTGATAAAACTTCTAATGATGTTGATTTGATGGTAAGTTCACCGCGAGGGGTTCTGCGTACAGTCCCTTCAAATCCTACAATATCACCAATATCTACTGTTTTTAGTGTTTTTAAATCTTCTTCATTAAGGTTTTCTTTATGTGAAAAAACTTGTATTTTCCCAGATGCATCTACAAGGTCAATAAACATACCGCTGTTACGAACAGCCATAACACGGCCCGCAACTTTGTAACTATCGGTTGTTTCTTCTCCGACAGGGAGATCTGCATATTTATTTTGCAAATCTTGTGCCATTATTGTTTTTTCATATTTATAAGGATATGGATTTAATCCTCTTTCTCTTAAACTGTTTGCCTTTTCAATTCTGATTTGACGAATTCTGTCTTGAGATGAACCCGTTTCATTTGCTAATTCTTTAATTTCTGCCATTTATTTTTCCTCTTTTCAATTCTGTTGTTCCCTCTCCAAGGGAGAGGGTTGTATTATCCCTTGCCTATATTTTATGTTAACACAAAAATGAAATATCAAAATTTAAGATTTGTAATTATTTTTTGTTTGGGCTAAGCTAAGGATGATTGAAAAGATATTAGGGAGACTGAAAATGTATAATGTAGCTATAATCGGAGCAGGGCCTGCGGGTATTTTCGCCGCTTTAGAAATAATGAAATTAAAACCTGATTGGAAAGTCGTTTTAATTGAGAAAGGTCAAAGAATAGAAACTCGTAAATGCCCTTTGCGTCAAGGCTCACCAAAGTGCGTAAATTGCAAAAAATGCGGTTTGCTGTGCGGATGGGGTGGTGCCGGTGCATTTTCAGACGGGAAATTAACTTTAACACCTGATGTTGGAGGGCATTTAGCTGAATATGTTTCCAGAAAGCAAGCTGAAGATTTAATAAGTTATGCAGATGATATTTATTTGAAATATGGTGCAACTGATGAAGTTTTCGGTACAGACAGAAAAGTGTTTGAAGAACTTGAACATCAGGCAGTGCTTGCAGAGTTAAAGTTAGTGCATTCTCCTGTAAGGCATTTGGGTACTGAAAGAAGCTTGGACGTACTTAAGAATATGCAGGATTACTTGGATGATAGAATTACTATTCTAAATAATGTTGCTGCTAAATCCTTGATAGTTCAATGTGAACAAGTTAAAGGTATTGAACTTGATAATGGTGAAGTTATTTCTGCAGAATACACAATCATTGCTCCGGGCAGAGAAGGGGCTGATTGGCTGACACAAGAATTCGCTAAGCATAAAATAGGTATGGTAAACAATGCTGTTGATGTTGGAGTTCGTGTTGAGCTTCCTGCTCCTGTATTTGAGCCTTTGACTTCTAAATTATATGAATCAAAACTTATATACCATTCTCCGACTTTCGGAGATGAAGTTCGTACTTTCTGTATGAATCCGAACGGAGAAGTTGTTCAGGAAAATTATTCAGGAATCGCAACTGTAAACGGCCATAGCTATGCAAATTATAAAACTCCGAATACTAATTTCGCGCTTTTGGTTAGTGAAAAGTTTACAGAGCCGTTCAAAGAGCCTATTCAATACGGTCAACACATTGCAAGACTTGCAAATATGCTTGGCGGAGGAATTTTGGTTCAAAGGTTTGGGGATTTACTGGAAGGGCGCCGTTCAACTCCGGAAAGGATTAAATCAAGCGTAATTACACCGACTCTTGCGTGTGCAACACCGGGAGATTTGAGTCTTGTTATTCCGTACAGACAAATGACAAGTATTATTGAAATGCTGAAAGCCCTTGATAAATTATGCCCCGGAACGGCTTCGAGGTACACGTTGCTTTACGGTATAGAAGTTAAATTCTACTCAGCGCGTGTAAAATTGACAAATGAACTCGAAACAGAAGGGGTAAGGAACTTGTTTACAATAGGTGACGGTGCCGGTGTTACAAGAGGGCTTTTACAAGCTTCTGCTTCAGGCGTGTATGTTGCAAGGACTATTTGTGCAAGATAATTTATAAAAAGAAGCCGTGAAAGTTCTTCCACGGCTAACAAATTAATTATATATTAAATAATAGTATTTAAAATAATAGTATTTAAGTTATTGCTATTTATATTTAAATTATCTCTCTTTGCGTTGCTTGCTTAATATATTAGTTATATTACCAAAATATAAGGTAGAATGTCAACAGGATTATAAATAAAATATTGTTGATGAAGAATAGTGGTACTATTAAAAAATTAGGAGAGAAAATCCGCATAGAACGAATGAGACGAAAGCTTTCTCAGGAACAACTTGCGGAGATGGCTGATTTAAATCGTAATTTTATCGGTATGATAGAACGTTCTGAGACAAATGTTACGGTTAAAAATCTGGAATCAATTGCAAATGCACTTGAAATGACTATTCAGGAAATGTTTGATTTTAGTTTTTAAACTATCTTGGTGTACAAACACCAAACATGCAGTTTACTGACGGGTTTAAAATCGGAAAGCCATTGTTCAGGGGTGAAGGCAGTGCCATTGTAGGAATTTGGTACATTCTTTGCAGTTCTTCTTTATCGCTTTGTTGTTTTTTATATTCTTCGTCTTGTTCTATATTGTTTATATTTGCAGCTGCGCCGGTGCAAGATCTGTTCTTTTCAAGATTCTCTATGAGGCACGCACTGTGTGAACAAAGGGATGTCGCGAGTAATACAATAACTAAAACAGAAATCTTTTTCATAACAAACCTCCTAATTTATTATGCATAAGATTATTTGTATTTTTATCGCAAATTGTATTAGGCTCAGACTTAGCCCTAACGGACAATTTTTTTATTTTGCTTTTTCTCAATTTTATTTAAAACTTCTTTAAACGAAATGATAGGTTCCATTTTGTAGCCGCATTTATCAGAGAGTGTTCCTCCCATTGCAAAGAGTTCTTCTTGAGGGTATCTTCTGCAAATTCCCGGTCGGCGAAAATGAATTTTACATCTTTTTGTCTTCGGGTCTAAATGTGTGCATTCAAAGATCAATCCAAGTTCGTCCTTGCCTATTATTTTTAATCCTGAATAAAAACTGAACAAGCATTGAAGCTTTTCAAACTCTTTTTCATCTTGCAACACGTGTTTGAAGTGTTTTACGTATATATGAGTACAACACTCCCCGCATCCTTTGCATTTACCTGTCCTGATGTAGTGTTTTTTGAAGATTTTTGATAGTATAAATCTTTTAAATTTATCCATAACTACATAATAGTATTAATATTCTGGCTACAATGTTAAGTTTTGTAAATTATTAAAACATTTTAGGCAAATAAAAATCTTGAGGAGTATTAAATCAGTATAACAAAGACATAATAACCTATATACAGTAAGTTTTACTGACATAATACTATAACATAACCAAAAATAACCAACCTAGACCTCAACTGAGGTCTTTTTTTTATGTAATTTATTTGATAAACGGTACTTGATTTATAATTTTGTTTATTGTAGTATCTTCTTAACCGCAGACAACCGGTGCCGAATATAGTGGCAGACTTAGTGATAGGTTTTAAACTAAAAGGCATAATTGAAGTATCAGCCGGTCGAGGTTATGCAGAAAGTAAATAGCGAATTCATTTTTGAATATAAGACTTTATGTGTAAGATTTTGCGGTTAAAACTAGAAAGCAAAATCTTTTTAGTTTTTACATAGGTCGATAAAAATCGGATAACGTCCGAAATGTAAAAGGAGCAAAAAATGTCAACAAAAGCATTTAAATCAGAGAAAATTGACGAAATTAAATCAAAAATTGAAAAAGCTCAAGTTGCTGTTATTACAGACTACAAAGGTTTATCTGTTGAAGAAATCACAAAATTAAGACGTGCAATTCAACAAGATGGCGGTGATTATATGGTTACCAAAAATACTCTTGCAAAAATTGCAATTAAGGGTACTGATTATGAACCATTAGCAGAAAAATTAACAGGACCTGTAGCTTTGGCTTTTGGTTTTAAAGATCCTGTATCTCCTGCTAAAGCTCTTAAGAAATTCATCGATGATGTTAAAAAAGGTGAAATTCTTGGTGCAGTTTTAGACGGAAAGCTATTGTCAGTTGAAGAAACTAAGGCTCTTGCAAATCTTCCTTCAAAAGAAGAACTTTTTGCAAAAATGCTTGGTTCTATCAATTCACCGGCTTCAGGTATCGTTGGATCTGTTAACGCAGTTATGGCTCAACTTACAAGAGCAATGGCAGCTGTTAGAGATCAAAAAACTGCTTAGCAGTTTGTATTCATTCTGAGCATTTGTTCTTCGGGTTTGGCCCTCAGGATGAAATTATGAAAGCGAAGAACTAAATAAAAAGTACAACTCGAAAAAAATTAAAAGGAGAAATAACAATGAGTAACGTAGAAACTATTTTAGAATCAATTGAAAAATTAACTTTGTTAGAAGCAGCTGAATTAGTAAAAGCTATGGAAGAAAAATTTGGCGTTTCTGCAGCAGCTCCTGTAGCTGTAGCAGCAGCTCCTGCAGCTGGCGCAGCAGCTCCTGCTGATGATCCTGATGCTGAAGTATCTGTTATCTTAGCTTCAGTTCCTGCTGATAAGAAAATCGCTGTATTAAAAGAAGTTAGAAACATCACCGGTTTAGGACTTAAAGAAGCTAAAGATTTAGTTGAAGCAGCTCCTAAAGCAGTTAAAGAAAACATTAAAAAAGCTGAAGCTGAAGAAATCAAGAAAACTCTTGAAGCAGCTGGTGCTGGTGTTGAAATCAAGTAGTTGCAAGTATAGAATTTTTTCTAAAAAACGAAATTTGATTTTAGACATTATATATGTTAATATGAACGGGCAGCCTTATGGTTGTCCGTTTATTTTGTGAGGGCCGGTTTATGTTTATTTACGATAATTCATTATTATTATTTGCAGCGATTGCTCTTTTGGCTGTATGGGGATTGCGTGAATATCTTTTAAGATATAAGAATGTAAATATGGATGATGTCAATGTAACGCCTTATTTGAGGTGGTTTAGATTGAAAGTAAGGCATACATATTTGTATTTTCTTTCGTTATTTAAGAAAAATTTGATGATTGATAAACAGACAGGAAATCATTCTTTATTGATGATTTCGTCCGGTGAGAATAAGGCTACTGTTATGGCTACTTTAAGACAAATTACCGGTATCGATTATGATGTTGCTAAAAACATTGTAGAATCTGTCCCTTCAAAATTTATGATAAATGTTTCGGCGCAAGAAGCTGAAATGACTAAAAAAGCGCTAGAGTTTGTGGGTGCAGAAATTCTTATAGAGTAATTTTATATAATAAAACAAAAAGTCCGAACAGCTTGTTCGGACTTTTTTTGAGTGTGTATAAACCTTTTATTTCAACGAGAGAACAAAGCCGCCTTTGTCTGAGTTTCTGAGTTTTTCTCCGTCGATTTTTGCACGTAAATTTTTGATATATTTATATACATAATCTCTAGGCAAATCAAGTAATGTTGCCAAATCTTTAGCATATACTATTTCGTTTTGGTGAGAAGCAAAATAATCAAATACTTTTTGTTCTCTGTCTGTTAGAGCTTTTTTAAACACAACTCTTACATTGTCCTTTACACTGTCGCCTGTATGTGTATTTTCAATGATTTCTTTTGCTTTAGCAAGGGTTTTCTTTGCTTTTTCTACCTTTTTATCTGTTGTCGGTTTTGCTTTTTTCTCTACAGATTTTGCCGGTTTTTCAACTTTCTTAGCCGGTTCAGCTGCAGTTGCTCCGGATTTTAAATTCTTGACAGAAAATGGTGAAATATAAAGTTCTTTCTCTTTTTCAAAAGCTCTGTCTGCAATTGAACTAAGCCTTTCGGCTTTATTGTTCCATTCCGGCATATTTGAAACTACGGGTTTGCCGTGAAGCACTATATCAACAATATCATTTGTTTCTTTTTTCTCTTCTATTTTTTTGCCTAATCTTGCGGCAAATTCTTCCAGTGTAATCTTTTCTAATGAGCTTCTCCATTGTTTAATTTCTTCTTTGCTCAAGTATTCTGACATTCATATCTCCTTACAAAAAACTATTCATTAAATATAACCACTATCATAATGTATCATAAACCATGCCCCATGACTCAAAATGTTTCACAGTGTAAATTTTTATTTATTTTGTTTACAATTTCCTAAGAACTCTTGATTTTGAGCTTTGTGCCGTATATTTTAAATTCCCTTAATAAAAAGGCTTATTTCTGACTATTTTAATATAATAAAAGTATATTCGGAGGGATTATGTTAGCTTTTATTTGTATATTATGTATTGTGATTTGGATTTTGAATTTACAGAGCAAATTAAATAATATTTCGAACCGTTTGGATTTTATCAAGCATAAACTTGAACGTTTGGAGGATGGTACTCATCCTGTAAAAGAGATAAAACCTGAACTTGCGTCAGCGGAAAATAATGCAGGAATACCTGAAGTTAGTGAGTCTGTAATAGTAAAAAATTATGATTATTGTGAATTTAATGAAAGTGCTATTGATAAACAACCTAAGAAAGCAGAAAATCCTGATTTCGGATTACAGGGGGCTTTGCTTGGGAATGTATTTAACAAAATCGGTGCAGTTGCCATTATTATTGCTTTAATAATATTTATTAAACTTGTTTCTCCGTTTTTCGTTTTAACAAATACAATTAAAGTTGTTTTAGGTTTTGTGCTTGGTATAGGTTTGAGTGTTGGTTCAATATATATGCACAGATCCGAAAAATTGAAAAGTTATTCGGAAGTATTATTGGGAACAGGATTTGGGGTTTTATTTATTAACACTTTTTGTTCTTATTCCTATTTCCATGTTTTAAATGGAGTGGCAGTTCTTTGTATTGCATCTGTGCTGCTTTTGGCTACGTTTTTAATCGCTGATAGGATGAAAACGTTGTCTATGCTTGTAATAGGTTTAATTGGCGGTTATTTAACTCCTTTTTTAGCAAAATCAGGTAATGATATTCTTTTTACGTATTTGATATTTTTGAATATTTTGTCTTTAATTTTTTCTTTGCGGAATTCAAAGGCAAAGTATGTAAATATTGTTAATCTGCTGCTAAGTATGTTTATATTTACCGGCTACAACATTTTTAGTAAGATTTCGTATATTTATCCTTTAATTTTGTGGGCGGTTTATATAATCTATGATTTTCTAAAGGATAAAGATAATTTAGCAGATGATGTTTTATGCTATATAAATTATGCGCTGTTAACATTGTTCACTGTAACAACTACCGGCAGAAGTCAGCTTCAATTGGGGTGTTTACTTGGGGGTGTTGCTTTTGCTTATTTGTTGTTGGGGCAAATCTCTCGCAGAAACAATACTGAGTTGTTCAAATTCTATGATAATTCTGTATTAATAAATTTGTGGTTATTTGTGTTCTTTATTGCAAATGATTTGTGTAGTGTTGTTTTTTGGTCTGTAATTTTAATGGTTATAGCTTTTTGTATTAAGAATTGCAATTGCAGACATCTTGGCGGAATATTGATTGGATATGGTGTTTCTTTGTTTGCAGGTGTTTTAATGGCAAAAGTAGGAGGAAAGTGTACTTTTCTTGAGGTTTATAATCCTATTATAAATATGAGGGGTTTAATTTTTGGTGTTCCGATATTATCTATGATTGTTACATCTTTAATGTTGGATAAAGAGCATCAAAAACTCTCAGATATTATAAAATTTTCGTGGTTGTCCCTTGCGTATTTATATGTGGTAGGAGAGTTGAATTCTATTCTTGTAAAATTTTCTCAATTTAATACAAGTGATAACAGATTAATGATATATCTGATTTTGGGTTTTGTTTATGCTTTAAATACAAGAAAATTATATAATACTTCAAAATGTATAATCTTTAATGTTGCTTCTTATGTAATCGGCGGCGTTTCATTATTAACACTATTAATTTCATCGTATTTTGTGAATGGTTTTTTACCTGTAATTAATTTAAGACTTGCAGCATATTTATCATCGGTGGCGTTGTGTGTTTATTATGCAAGAAGTACCAAACTTTCGGTATTTAAATATTTGGCTGTGTTTGTAGGCTTTTTGGCATTTCATTTTGAGGGCGTAGGAATATATAAATTCAACCATAATATGTTATATGCCATTTCGCTATTGTGGGTCTTGTATTCCGGAGCGACGACAATATGGGGTATATGTTCAAATAAAAGATACTTAATTAACTCAGGTATCGCTCTAATAATTTTATCTATAATAAGAATTTTTATTTACGATTTGGCAAATGTTGAACCGATATACAAATTGATTGCGTTTTTAGCTTTAGGTGTAATTCTTATGCTTGTTTCATACATCTATAATGTAAAACGTAAATAGGCTTATTTTGCTAAAAGATGGGTATTAATTTTGCCAAATTTAGCAGATAAATTATCTATAAAATGGATAAGATATAATTCCGGTTCAAGGTCTTTTTGATCAAGATCAATGATTGCGCCCCAATCGCTTCTGCCGTGGTGTGCTGCGATCATTTTGGCAACCATTTTGAAGCCTGCATTCATGCAGATGCTAAAACCGTATTGTGAATGAGAAATCCATTCTTCTCTAAAGTTTGGAGCATAATCAATAAGTCCTGTTTCAGTGTCTATTGTGTATTCAAATATTTTACCAAAGTCGTGCAATAGACACGCGGCATATATTTCATCTTGATTTGGTTTATATGTGAATTTATCCATATTGAGCTCTGCAAATTGGCAGCATTCAACCGTGTGGACAAGCAATCCGCCGACATAGTTGTGGTGCATAAGTTTAGCTGCAGGCATGATTTTGAATTCTTGCTGATGAGCTGAAAATAATCCGGATACAAAGGCTTTCAGTTCTTCATCTTGAATTTTATTTATATATGATTGTAATTTGTTCCAATATTCATCAATTTCTGATGTTTCTAAGCCCAATTTGGCTTCTTTGACAAGTTCAAGCGCTGATACAAGACAATTATTATATTTTTCATTAAAAGTTGCAGAAACTATACGAACCAAATTCCCTGTTCTGAAGATTTTTGAGTCAAATCGGTTTAATGTTTCTTCCCAGAGTATACAATTTAACAGACTGTCGTCAACGGTGTCTCTGAGCTGAAGTTTGCCCATTTTTGTTCCGGCTTTTGTGTCCCCGATTGAAAAAATTACTACTTCGTATATGTCTTCAGTGCTGAACATAAATTTCTCCTTGTATTATTTTGTTTATGTGTATATTGTTTGATGGGAGATCCTGAATCAAGTTCAGGATGACAAATAACTGATATGTAAAGTTTGTCATTCAGAGCGTAGCGATGAATCTATAAATTTATCAAAATAAGAAATTCTTTTGGTTTCACCCACAGAATGACGGTTTATGATTAATTCCTTTCCCTATCTATAATGTTTTCATTTCTTCCCCATTTGAATGATGAGCGAATTTCTTGTCCGATAGCTTCAATTGGGTGATTAGCATTTTCTTCTCTTAATTTGTCAAAGTTTTTGTGCCCTGATTTCATTTCATCAGTAAATTCTTTTGCAAATTCGCCTGATTGTATATCTTTTAAGATTTTGCGCATAGCTTCTTTTGAAGCTTCACCAATAACTTTTGGCCCTCTTGTCATGTCGCCGTATTCTGCGGTATTAGAGATTGAATATCTCATATCTGCCAGCCCGCCTTGGTTTACGAGATCAATGATGAGTTTCATTTCATGCAGAACCTCAAAATATGCCATATATGGAGAGTACCCTGCTTCTGTTAACACCTCAAATCCTGCCTTCATTAATGCTGAAACTCCACCGCAAATAACTGCCTGTTCTCCAAAAAGATCCGTTTCTGTCTCTTCTCTGAAAGTTGTTTCAATTATTCCTGCTCTGCCTGCACCGATAGCGTAAGCATAAGATAGGGCAACTTCTTTAGAATCTCCGCTTGGATCTTGCTCTACTGCAATAAGGCTCGGAACTCCTTTGCCCTCTGTGTATTGGCTTCTTACTGTGTGTCCCGGCCCTTTTGGTGCAACCATGATAACATTTACTTCGGCAGGTGCAACGATTTTTTTGAAATGAATATTAAATCCGTGTGCAAACATCAAATATTGCCCTGCTCTCAAATATGGTTTGATTTGGTTTTCGTATACATCTGCCTGTACTTCATCAGGAATTAGTATTTGTATAATATCCGCCCATTTTACCGCATCTTCAATAGTCATAGTCTTGAAACCGTAATTTTGTGCTTTTTTATCTGATGCGCCGCCAAGTCTTAAACCCAAAACAACATTACAACCTGAGTCTTTAAGATTCATTGATTGTCCGTAACCTTGAGATCCAAAACCTATAATTGCGATTTTTTTTGTTTTTATAAGATTTTGATCAATATCCTTGTCCAAATATATTTTTAATTCGCTCATAAGATATCCCCTTCTGTGTGTATATTAACATAAATATAAAAAAAATTAACCTCACCCAAAACACCTCTCCCAGAATTAAGCGAGGGAAAAGTATCTTAACCTCACCCCTACCCCTCTCCTAGAATTAGGCGAGGGGTATATAAAAAACAAGAGAAGAACATTCGTTCTTCTCTTGCTATGATATATATTTATATCTTTTGACTACTTAGCAGTTGCTAAAACAGCTTTTGCAGCATCTGAAGCAGGTTCTACTGTTGCATCGTGGAATACAATAGGATAAATATCTGTCATGTGTGCAGTATCGTTAGCTACTTTACAAGCAGCACTTGGATCTAATACAGCTTTGTTTGCTGCTGAGCCAGATGCGCTACCAGCTTCTGAACATGTAACTTCTGTGTTAGGTAATGTTTTACCGTTAACATCAATAAAGCCTAAGCAATTTGTATGTTTATCAATCCAAGCTTTAGTCATTGTTTGTCCAATTGGCAATGTACATGAACCATCACTAGCCGTTGTTTTAGCAGCTTTGCTAAATACAACCATTGAACCATCAGCTAAAGATAGATATACAGGGGAAGGGATCCCAGTAGTTGCAGTTGGTAAAGCTTTGAAACTTGGAGCTTTTTCATATGGACTAGTTTCTGTCATTGTATGACCAGTTAATGTACCATTCATTATAGCACAGAATGTCTTCAAACTATCTGCAGGAATATCAGAAAGTGCTGTACATGCATCTTCTGCTGCTCCATAGTTGAAGTCATATTGAGCTTCTGCCATCAAACCTGCTTGATTCATAGTAGAAATTGATTTCTTAAATTGTGATCTAAATTTTGCAGAGTTAGTGTTTGCAATCAATGTAGGAATAGTCATAGCAGCAACTACACCAATGATACCTAAAGTAATCAATACTTCTGCCAAAGTAAAACCGAATCTTTTTTTCATAATTTTTTTCACCTTTCTTTTTGAATGTAAATTATAATTACTCTTTACTATATGCTTTACACAAAGATTATATTACAGTTTTTTTCAAAACGTGTCAACCGAATATATGATTTTGTGTATGAGTATTAATCCCAAATAATTAATTTTGATAACATTAATCTTTAAAAATTAATTCTTAAGGATTAGTAGAAGGTACACTTAATGGCCCAAAAGCCTTATTTTATGGGAATTTTATTTTTTATAAGATTTTGTTAAGAAATGTTAACATTTCTTTTAGATGAATTGTCTTTTTACCTCACCCCAACCCCTCTCCTAATATTAGGCGAGGGAAAAACTAAAAGCCTTCTCCTAAAGTGTAGGAGAAGGTTGGATGAGGTATGTATTATAAATCTCTTATAATATCCGAGAGTTTTAAATATACCCCTTCAATATTTTCATCAATTTCATTATTCCAAAATCTAATAATTCGGTAGCCTCGAGATGTAAGATATTCGCTTCTTTTATTATCATAAGCTATATTTTGGGGCTCATTATGCTGACCGCCATCCAATTCAATAATTAATTTTAATTTTCTGCATGCAAAATCGACAATATAGTCACCTATTGGGTACTGTCTTACAAATTTAATTCCGTTAAATTGCTTGTTTCGAAGTAAATTCCATAATTTTTGTTCTTGGGTAGTTGAATTATAACGTAATTCTCTAGCTTTTATATATTTATCTTCCATAAATTTATTATATAACAATCTTAACCTCACCCCTACCCCTCTCCTAGAATTAGGCGAGGGAAAAGTATCTTAACCGCACCCCAACCCCTCTCCTAAGATTAGGCGAGGGAAAAGTATTTTGGCCTCTTTCACTACCCCCTAACCTGGTTTTCTCCAAGTACGAATATTTCCCAATTTTGTGAGGTTTCTGATACCGGCTTATAAAAATCTCGTACAAGTATTTGTTGTGTCTGTACGGGTGTATATCCTTTTTGTTTTAAATATTCCCCAAATCTTTCAGATTCTTTTGTGTATTTTTTTTGTTTAATAAATGGGTAAAAAGCATGCTTTTTTTTGCCGATTTCGCACAAAAGAGAGTTTAGTATATCATCATAACTGTATTCATAACCACTATTTGTAGTTACATCTATTATATAATTTAAATTATCGCTTGTTGTTATTGAAAAATAACCAAGTAACTTTTTGCTTTCTTCTAATATATAGCGAGTTTTGTATTCTTTTGTAAACCCTTGAAATAGCGGCTGTGTAAATTCTTTCGGGTTTCTTTGCAAAGAATTCTTGTATATAGAAACCAATTCTGAATTATATAATTCGGAAATTCTTTTGGCATCAGAATTTTGTGCATATAAAAGCCCGTTTTTCTTTAGTTCAGGGGTTGGTCTTTCTATTTTCCACAAAGTTTCTGATGCGCATTGTCTAAAGCCGCATCCATTAATAAATAAATCAAATAATTCTTCATGACATTCGTCTATTGTGACGGTAAATGTTGCTGCTCCTTTTCCACCAAGTTTTTGGACTACAAATTCTACAAGGCTCTTACCTATTTCGTATCTGTTTTCTTTAAATATAAGCCTTGTAATATTAATTTTTTCGCAGTTGCCCGGGGTGCATTGTATCGTAATCAAACCCAAAATCTCTTTATCTTGCACTACAATAAATGACTCAGATTTGAATTTGAATTGAAGCGGTAACATTGCATTAATAAATCCAACAGATTCTTGTGTTAGATTTTTTGCAAGTTTATCGTTCTCATCAGTACAAAGGTACGATATGAGCTTCTTGAGTTTTGGAATATCAAAGCAAGTTAATCTTCTTATTTTTATCATATTAATATTATAGAAAGTTTTTGTATTAAATCAATACAGATATTTACCCCTAGCCGCGTTGCAACTCAAATATGCGGAATTGGGAAGGTTCTAATTTATCAAATTCTAAAATATCGGTATTTTCTATTGATTTTGCTTTATAATCTTTGTTTTCTATTATATATTCGCATTTTAGGTTGTAATCTCCGGGAATTGCAATTTTTCTGTCAAATACAGCATAACCTTCAATAATTTCTTTGTATGTTTCCCCTGTAGGTGCGGTTTTTACAACTTTTTCTGTCGGGTATTTGTAATTTGCCACTACAAGATAGGCTTTGTTTAGCGGTTCTCTTGTGATAAGCCAAGCGCAGAAACCGTCTTCATCTTCAATTATAATTTGAGCTTCGCCTTCAGTTATTATGCTATTATTTTTTACAAATCTATCAAGAGCATCAAATTTCTTGAAGAAATCTTCGTTTTTGCTGCGTTTCATTGCGACTTCTTCGCCAATAGTGAATTCAAGCCCGCCTTTTGTAAAACTCTCGTCCCCGTCTGCATATAGCATAGGACGCTGTGCGTATTTGCCACCAGGCAAAAGTTTATACTTAGCCCATTTAAATAATGCGCCTCTTTCGCCAAGTTGTGCAGGATATTGGTCTATTACATTGAATTCTCCGTCTTGATTGTTGTACGTTTTCAAGATAGAAAGCATATTGCCTTGTTTAAATTTCGTATTGTAATTGTATAGCTCCTGATTGTCATCTGTTATTTTTTCAGGTGTTTTTTCAAATTGGGATATTATGTCATTTCCCCAAAGAGTATCGAATTTCATATCTTCGTGATATTCCTTGTAATATCCGTCCCATAGCATATATTCTGCAAGTGTGCCAAAGTACGGATATTTTTTCTTCATAGTGGCATTAAGTTTATTTAGAACGTATTTAGGGGCTCTATAGCTTATCGGGCGTCCGTTTTGTTCTGAAACTTCGTCTACAACGTGGTCAATGTGATCTACTCTGAAGCCGTCAAAATTGTAATCACTTTGAAGATTTTCAAGGCTTTCAATAAATAAATTTATTACATCTTCATTAAATTTACCGTTTTCAAGATTTACAAAATAATATGGCGTTTGACAATCTAGGTTTGCAAATGCGCTGACATCATCTCCTTTATAGTCAAAATGCTTAAATAACGGATAACCTCCGCATTCACTCATTCCGTCAAATACAGGAACCCCTGCAGAACACCATGCTCCTCCCGGTGCCGGCCAAAGACCTGCACTAATTAGGGACTGAATGGCATCTATTTGCTTTGTAATATCTTCTTCTGTTAATTTTTTGCTATCGTTTTTAAATCCGTGGATTTGAGCAACGATTTCTCTTACTCGTTTGTGGAGTTTTAATTGATTTTGTCTTGAAAGCATAAGATTTGAAAGTGTTTTCTTATGTTCAAGCATTATTCCGTCAAAATTGTCGTATAATTCTTGAAATGCAGGACTCAAATCCCCGCTATTCCCTTGAAGCCTTTGCAAATATACTTCTTTAGTTATTTTTATATCGTCTTCGTCGTGGTCTTTTGATAAAAATTCTGCGACTTCATCAACTTTTTCTTTGAGTTTGTCTTGTAATTCATTAACATCATACCAGCGTGCAACTTGAGGGTTTGCGAGTACAAATTTTGAAAATCTTCCGGTTTGCGGCAATACATCGTATATTACCGGGTGTCCCGCAAGCTGTGCAAGTTCTATAAAAATTTGTAATTGCTTTTTAACATCCATTCCTGTGATATTTGCAATTTCTTCATCATACAGTTTGTCGCTGACTTCGTTGCTTTTTGGAAGATAAGCACAACCAAATTCCCTTGGGTGAAACGGTATTAAGTATATTGTTGTATTATATATACCGCTATTTTTATTCCCTGTCGGTAATATCAGTAACTGCTTTAGCCAGTCGAAAAATTTTCCCGGTTCCTCATTTTTATTACCGTTGCCAAGTGCAGCTAAATTTATGAGCTTGATATCGTGCCCTTCTTTTTTAAACCAATCAGAGTTTTTTTCATGATTTCTTGATAAAGGACTTATTTCATTATTTTTAAATGTGAATTTGCCGTTTGAAAATACTTTATTTGCACGCCATTTTTTTTCTAATGCAAATAAGGTTTCTTCATAAGTAAGTTCATCAAGAGCTTTTTGGAACGGGTATGGCAAGTATCCGTATATATCTAATTGCTCAGAGAGAAATTCTTTTCTTTCTTCTTCAATATTGTCAAATGAATATACATTTTTTAAGTTCTCATATATTTCATTGAGCTCTTTATCTTTTGCTATTTCAGGCTTTTTTCGTGTAAATAAAAAATCTAACATAAATTTCTCCCTATAACGTTAGAATTATATCACATACAAAAAAATAGTCTATTGTTAATATTCCCCACGTGTCTAATAGTATTACAACTTTTTGCAATTACATTAGTAAGTAAGAAAATAAAAAGTTTTTTGTGTAGTAAAGAGGATTTAAAAATGCAAACCAAAGAAAAAAGTATTACAGTGATTATTGTGGAGGATTTTAAACTTACCCGTGTAGGATTGAGATGTGCCCTAAACTCAAATCCTGATATTGAAGTAGTAGCCGAGTCGGAGGATGCCATCAACGGATTAAAATACATAGATAAATTCCATCCGGATGTTGTTTTAATGGATTTGGGTCTTCCTCAGATGAACGGAATTGAAGCTATAATTAAATTAAGAGAAAAGTATAAAGATCTTAAAATAATTGCTTTGACTTCTCATGACAGAGAAGAAGAGGTTATTGCGGCTTTAAGTTCAGGGGCAAATGCATATTGTTTAAAAGATATTGATCCTGAAAAATTAGCTGATGTCATAAGAGATGTTAATAATGGCGTCTGTTGGTTAGATCCTATGGTTGCTCATTTAGCACTTAAATCTATTCCAAAAGTCGATGATGCAGCTTTGGTTGGTGAACATGCCGCATCAGGAGTGAAAATTCCTTTAACAGAACGAGAATATGAGGTTCTAAAACACTTAGTTGCCGGCAAAAGTAATACTGAGATTGCAAAAGAATTGATTGTCAGCGTTCATACTGCTAAGGCTCATGTTTGTTCTATTTTGCAAAAAATGTGCGTCAATGACCGTGTTCAAGCTGCAGTAAAAGCTGTTAAAGAAGGAATGGTTTAAATAAAAATTACATATTTCTGTATCTATTTATATAGTTGCTTCTGAGTGAATTAGATTTCATTCAGAAGTTTTTTTACAAGTTTTGATGGTAAGCCTATTACATTGTCTATGTCCCCTTTAACTTCTTTTACATAGCCCTGTGGTAATTCTTGTATTCCGTATGCTCCGGCTTTATCATACGGTTTATAGGTCTCAATATAATAGTTAATTTGTTCATCTGTTAAGTCTTCAAATGTTACATAAGTTGTATCAGATTCTACCTTATATTTCATTGTTTCAGAATTTATTACTGCAACTGATGTGACCACAAAGTGAGTTTTATTAGAGAGCTCTTTAAGCATTTTGTATGCGTTTTGTTTGTCCGTTGGTTTACCTAATATTTTGTTATCAATTACAACAATAGTGTCTGCACCGAGCACGAGAGAATTCTTTTTTTGACTTTGAAGTTCTTTTGCTACGTATAGCGCTTTATTATATGCTAAATTTTCAACAAAATCATAAGAGAAATCCGTCTTGTCATGTTGTTCAACATAAGAAGACGGAAGAACTTCAAAATCAATTTTCATTTTTTTTAGAATATCTGCCCTTCTTGGTGAAGAAGAGCCCAGGATAATTTTTCCCATTGTTGTCTCCTTTTTGATAAATCTATTTTATCAAAAACAAAGACTTCAAACTTTTAGTTTTGACCCAGGGATCTTTGATATCTTGCTGTTCTTGCATTTATTGCATAACAAGCAATATTAAGTCTTTGACGTAAGCCGATCATATTTTTTAATGTATTGGCATAGTCATTCATTGCGCCCATCATTTTTTCCGGGTCTACCATGGATTCTGTATTCTCATGGTTATCTACTTTTTCTTCCTGATACTTTTGTACCAGCATTCTATCGATGTAATCATCCGCTCCGACGCTCATAATGCATCCTCCTATTGATTTTGTTTTCCTGTTCCTGTAATAAAAATATAATCCTAGATATTCCTATACTTTAATAAAGTGTTTTATTTCTCGGGAATTGCTTATTTTATATAAAAACTTTACAAAAGTTTACATACTCGCTAAATTGGGGATATATTTTTTGTTACATAAATAGCAACATAAAAATGTTTGTGTTATCATGTGTTTGTTAATAATTAGGGATGAAATCATGACTCATACAGCAGCTAAAGAAAAAGTAATCGGTATACCCCGCGCGATGTCGTTTTATAACAATTATCCGTTTTATTTCGGCTTTTTCAATGATTTGGGTATAAAAATTGTATTGTCAGATGTGACAACTAAGCAAACTATGTCTGAAGGTGCAGGGTTAGTTGTTACGGAAACATGTTTGCCAATTAAGGTGTATGTCGGTCATGTTCTGAATTTAATTGGCAAAGGCGTTGAAAATATTTTAGTCCCGTCTTTGCAATCTATTGATTATAAAATATATAATTGCTCTAAAATCAGAGGACTTCCTGATTTAATCAGAAATGTTGTAAAACAGCCGTTTAATATGATTGAAGCAACTTTGGATAAATCTGAAAAGGGTAAAGGTTTATATGAATTCTTGGCGGAGTGTGTTGCTCCGTTTGGAATTACTGATAAAAGTATTATTAAAAAGGCTTCAAAGGCCGGTTGGAGATGTTACAACAATTTCCATGTAATGACAAAATCCGGAATTCCTTATTCTAAGGCGTTAAGTTATGCGTTGCAAGGGAAAGTTGTTATTTCTGAGTCAACAAGAGAGTATCCGATATCAATAGCTCTTGTTGGGCACGCTTATAATCTGTATGATGAGCGTGTTTGTATGAAGCTGATTGATAAATTGGATAAGATGGATGTAAAAGTTTGTACCGCTCTGCAACTATCTGCTGAACAACTGAATGACGGCATTGCAACTTTAGGTAACGAAAAATATTGGGCGAATGAAGATGAAATGACAGGGTGTGCAGGTCATTATTTAAAAGATAATAAGGTTGACGGTCTTATTTCAATAACTGCGTTTGGTTGCGGCCCTGATTCTTTAATGATTGAACGTATTACTCGTAAAGCTAAACAGTTCGGAAAACCTCTTTTGAATTTAACGATTGATGAACAAACAGGGGAAGCCGGTTTTATAACAAGAATTGAAGCTTTTGTTGATATGTTGTTCCGTAAAAAACGTGCAAATATTGTTAACAAAATTGATATTAAGGAAAAACAAAATACTTATAACTTAAAAACTGATTTTATCGAAGTAAACTAATTAAAAAATTACAATATAACGATGCGGACGATTTTTATAAATCGTCCGCTAAATTTTTGTTTTATTTTACAATTTGTGCAAGTGCATTGATTACGTCTGCATCCCATTTTTTGCCGCTCTCATCTCGCATAATTTCGAGAGCTTTGTCTTTTTCCATAGCTTTTCTGTATGGTCTGTCTGATGTCATTGCACAATATGCATCTGAAACAGCAATTATTCTTGAACCAAGAGGAATTGATTGCCCTTTCAATCCTTCAGGACCTCCGGAGCCATCTACTCTTTCTGTTTGGTATGTTATGTATGGAACAACTTCTGATAAGAAATTTATGTTCATCAATAGGTTAACACCAACATTTGTGTGATTTTTAATCTTGTTTAGTTCTTCGGCAGACAATTTTCCGCTTGCCGCAAAGAGTTTTTCAGGCAATGTTATTTTGCCGATATTTTGAAGTAGTGCCGCATAATATATTAAATCTGTTGTTTTTTCGTTTAAACCAAGTTTAGAACAGATGCTTCTTGCAAGTTTTGCACTGTTTCTTGAATGAGAAACTGTGTATTGTCCTTTTCTATCAACTGCGTTTGCAAGTGCTTCAACAAAATTTTGTTGATAATCGCATAAATCTCCGATAAGGGCTGTTAACTCTCCTCTTATAGCTTTTAAATCAAACTCAGTTGTGTTTATATCTTCAATTGATTTGTTGCTTCGCTCTATTGTACTTTGCAATGTTATACTTGTACCAAGTAAATTTGCGATACTTATTACAAGCTCAAGGAAGTCTTCATCCAATTTTTTATCTGTAAATACTTCAATTGCTCCGACCGGAACGGTTGAACTCCTCATAGGTACACAAATGCAATTATTATTTTCAATAACTTCGTTATGAGTTAAATCTTCTATCGTACAAGTAACAGCCTTTGTGTCTTTGTCACTGCTGCCGACAATTTTCAACTCTTTGTCTTTAATTAGAAAAACAATACATTTTATGACTTCAACCATTTTAACTATGGATTTTGCAATTGATGTGTATATTGCCTGCTCTTCATTTTTGTTAAAATCAAGTACGCATAATGTATTATTTGAGGAATATATATCTATAAGCTCTTTTAACTGATTAACAAGTCGTTCTTTTTTATTTGATTTTATGCTGATTTTTTTTGCTAAGTCTTCTGAAATCAAACTTTCTGATATAAAATCGCCTAAATTAAGAGCAAACATTTCTTCTATTGGATCTGAATCCATTAAAAACTCTGATTGTCCGAATATAGAGACTCCGTTGTTTTTCTCTTCCTTACTCATAATAAATCCTTCTGTATTCATGAACCTTCTATGTAATATGTCGGCATAAATAAGAAAAACTTTAATTTCTTGTTAAAAATCCTCCAGATGGAGGATAAAACGTTTAAAAACTTAATATCCAATGGACCAATTATATTTTAAATGATTTGCCTTTTTAGGCTCTACAATTGTGTTTACAGAATTCATCGCGGTAACTTCAATTACTTTTTCTGCTTTTTGGAGCAAATTAAATTTTTCAACGTTGTTATCAACGTTATTAAAAGATTTATATCTGTCTAAGTCTGCTTGTAAATCTTGGTTTTCAGTATTTATTCTTACAATTTCGCGGTCTAAATTATTGAGTTTTGCTTCATAGTTCATTGCAATGTAGTAACTTATAAAAGTAACAACTATGGTTATTAATAGAAAAATACATAGGGTTTTGTTGATTTTTCTTGTTACTGCATCTCTAAGGGTTAAAGGTTTTGCTTGGTAGAAAGATCCTTCTATAACTGTACCGTAAGTATTGTTTATAGGCTGGGTAGCTCTATAATCCTTGGTATGATTATATATGGATGTATTTCTTTCATATATTGTATTTGTTGTCATTATTAACCCTTGAAGCTATTTCTTTATAAACCTTGCAATTCTAAGTTTTGCACTTCTTGACGGCGGATTTTCCCTAACTTCTTTTTCGGATGCTAATATTGGTTTTTTATTAACTATTTCTAATATTGGTGGCGGACAATTACATATCATTTGATTTTTGTCACAATGACAACGCTGAGAGTAATATTTGAATGTCTGCTTTACAATCCTGTCTTCAAGAGAATGAAAACTTATAACGCTAATTATAGCACCAAACTCTAATAAATCAAATATGTCAACAAGGGCTTTTTTTACATTTTGTAATTCTTGGTTTACTTCTATTCTAATCGCTTGAAACACTCTTGTTGCCGGATGTATTTTAGATTTTACGTGGGGAGTTGAAGCTATAATTAGGTCCGATAGTTCAGTAGTAGTCTTAATCGGTTTAATTTTTCTTTGTTCTGTTATAGCGTGAGCTATTCTTTTAGAAAATCTTTCTTCTCCGTATTCAGAAAAAATTCTTACCAAATCTTCTTCTTTATATGTATTTACAACATCATATGCGCTGAAGTCAGAATCTTGATTAAATCTCATATCTAAGGGTGCTTCTTTTGTAAAAGAAAATCCTCTTTCTTGCTTTGTAAGCTGGTGGTATGAGGCGCCCAAATCAAATAATACCCCGCCCGTAATCTTTTTAATGCCCAGTTCTTCCATTACTTCTTTGATATTTGTATATGAATTTTTTACTATCGTAACATTATTATATTTTTTTAGTTTTTCAGAGGCTGCTTTTATTGCGTCTTCGTCTATATCAAAAGATATAAGTCTGCCATCAGGTGAAATTCGCTTGAGAATAAGTTCGCTATGCCCTCCCCCGCCTAAAGTGCAATCAACATAAATTTTGCCGTTTGTACACTCAAGAGCATCAACGGCTTCGTTTTTCATAACTGTATAGTGTTTAAATTCTTCCATTTCCCTATTCTAACACAAAAGAGATGCATTTCTGCATCTCGTAAATTTCTCTATATCTTTTCTTATATAATAAATCCGGATAGACCTTCTTTGTCGAATATTTCAACAAATTTATTTCTTGTGCATGATAGGCTTGTTCCTGATTCATCTATGATTTGAATTACATTTTCAAAGTCAGATTTGTTAATATGACTTCCTGTTGACAAAATCATATAAGAATTTTCTTCTTCCAGACCCTCATTTAAATTTTTAAATAATTTTCTAAACTCCATATAGACCTCAATCTGTTTCTTACATTATTGTTATCGGTGTAATAGTCTAAAAACTTTAATATTTTGAGCTTATTCTTAACAATTCTTTACAAAAAATTAGAGATGCAAATTTGCATCTCTAATTTTTATGAAAATTTTAATTGTTTAATTATATTTTTCTTTTACCACCGTTTAGCCAAGGAGCTGATTCCAAGTCATCTATAACGTATTTTAAAATATATTCGTTACCAGATGCAGGTTTGTAAACTTCTGATTTTTTTGGAGCGTAGTTTACTCTTCTTGGTTGTACAAGATTTGGTTGGTTGTAGTACGGTCTTTCATAATTCACTTGACCTGCTGTTGCAGCAGCTTGAGTTGTAGCAGACGGTGCTGCTTCTTCTGCGCTAACAACTGCTTGAGAAACAAGTAATAAACCTAAAATAATTACAATTCTTTTCATATTATATATCTCCTGATTTTTTCTGTACTAGTATTGTAACATGGAAACAACTTTTCCGCAATCATCTAATTTTTCTCTGCCTTTTAAATCCCGTAATTCAATTAAAAATGCAATTCCCACAAGGTTTCCCCCTGCTCTTTTAACTAAGTTGCATGCAGCTTTTGCTGTTCCTCCTGTCGCAAGTAAATCATCTACGACCAAAACGTTTGCGCCTTTTTCTATGGCATCTTCGTGCATTTCTATTGTATCGTGTCCGTATTCAAGACCGTATGATTCAGAAATTGTCTTTGCCGGAAGTTTATTTGGTTTTCTTATTGGTATAAAGCCGCAATTGAGTTTATATGCCATTGGCATCCCAAAGATAAATCCGCGGCTTTCTATTCCGGCGATATAATCTATTTTAATATCTTTATATTGTTCACAAAGATAGTCAACCATAAATTTCATTGTTTGTGCATCTTTTATCCCTGTTGTTATATCTCTGAATATAATTCCTGCTTTTGGGAAATCTTTTACTGCTCTTATTTTTGATTTTACGTCCTCTATTGATATAGTTGTTGTCATTTATATTTCTCCTATTTATATTTTTACATTTTTAGAAGTTTTTTAAGTTCTTCTTTGGCTTGTTTTATTTTTTCTTTTGCTCTTTGTATTGCGTGTTCGTGACGAACTAAGCCGTGAGCGGTTTTACCCCAATTCATGTCTTTTTTCATGAATAAAATTTTGGTACCAATGAATAATACAAGCGGGAACCATATTAAAAGCAAATATGCTGAAGTTACTATTGATTGAATAAGTGCTTCTATTCTGTTTAGTTTGTCATATTTTCTGAGTGCATATCTGCCTGCCAGCATAAATCCTATACCTATTATACATCCCATTATAAGTGATGACATTAAAATATATGTAGGGGCATCTTTTAGGATGATTTTTGCTAAAAGAATAAATATTTCTATAATAAACCACGCCGGCATTATAAACTCAGAGATATACGCAATCAAATCAAGTTTTACACGTAAAGACATTTTTTTAGATGTGAATATGTCTCCAAAATATTCTAAATATCTGCGTATTGTGCCTTCAAGCCATCTTCTTCTTTGTCTGTATAGAGGGAATAGGTACATAATTCCTTCTTCATAGACAATTGTATCTTTGCAAAATCTTACGTCCCAACCTTTTATGTGTAATCTTGTAGACATATCAAGATCATCTGTAATGGTGTAATTATTCCAGCCGCCGATATCTTCAAGAGCTTCTCTTTTTATAAGTTCTCCGTTCCCTCGAAGTTCAACTGCTCCTTTTACGGCATCTCTTGAAACTTGACAATATGTGTCCATTGTCATTTCGTTGTTTTGACAGCGTGTAAGTATATTTACATCTTTGTTACGGACAACTTTTCGAGCTTGAACGGCTCCGACATCTTTTGGTTCAAGTTCATATACAAGGTTTGTTAAAAAATCCGGATCCATTGTTGCATCAGCATCAAATACGAGAATGGCTTCGCCTTTTGCAATTTTAAGTGCATCATTTAATACTGCGGATTTTCCCGGAAAAGCATCTTTATTTCTTATTAATGCCACCAATCGACCTTGATATTTCTTTTCAAGGTCTTTAATTACGGATGCTGTGTTATCTGTACTTCTGTCGTCGATTACTATTACTTCATAATTTGGGTATGTCATATTGAAAACTGTTTCAACTGTTGAAGTTATGACGCTATCTTCATTATGTGCAGGAATCAAAATGCTGACAAAAGGTTTATAATTTTCATTTTTTGGTTTAGGATTTTTTAATTCTTTTCTTGTTTTAACTTTTGTTGCGATTGAAGAAAATATTGAATATATAGCCATTAAGCATACAAAAAGTCCAAGCCCCCAGGTAGTATAACTCTGGAACACGTATATAAATACTGTTAAGCCAATAACTATTAAAAATAATAAAATTCGTTCTTTCATTCTTACTTCCCTATTAATAATAATAGCAAAAAAGATTTTTTTGTTTAGCATTCTCAAAAATTGTAACAACTTCTTACATAATACATGTTATGTGTAGGTATTATGAATATTGATTTGTTCATTTTTTCTTTTTGTCTTGAAGCAAAAAGAAAAAACGAACCAAAAAAGAAAAACTCGCACTATACTACACTGCCTCCGGCAGCGTTCCGCTCACAAAATATCAGTATAATTTGTTCTTACGTTTTTGCCTTACAGGCAAAAATTAAGGGCGAACCTAAATAACGGTTCGCATACCTCACCCCTACCCCTCTCCTATTCTTTAGGAGAGGGGGAATTATTACCCCTCCGACCTTTACGAAGCTGGCAATAAATGTTATGCGAGAGAATTTCAAAGGCGGATTTGTTTGAGCATTATTTTTTAGCGAGTTATCCGCCTTGTACTCGAGCATTACAATTTATTAGCAAGCGGAGTTCAGGTCGGGAGCTTCTTTTTGTCTATTTTCTTGTCGGCACAAGAAAATAGACTGCAGGGGATACGGGGGCTGCATAAGCCCCCGATTTACACAATACATGCTTATACCATGTATTATGTAAATTTCATATAAAAAAAGGTTTTTATTGTTAAAAAGTGTTAAATTTATTAAAAATACTTGCATGCCTGAAAATTTTTTATATAATGATTGAGTACACTTTAAGAAAAGGAGTTTTATTATGAACAAAGAAGAATTAGTACAAGAAATTTCAAAAAAAGCTGGAGTTACTCAAAAAGAAGCATCTGAAGTTTTGGGTTCTTTAATTGAAACTATCCAAAAAACAGTTGCTAAAGGTAAAAAAGTAACTTTAGTTGGTTTCGGTACTTGGGAAGCTCGCAAAAGAGCTGCTAGAATCGGCAGAAACCCTCAAACTGGTAAGGAATTAAAAATCCCTGCTAAAACAGTTCCTGCTTTCTCAGCTGGTAAAAAATTCAAAACTATTGTTAATGGCAAATAGTTAGTTGAATAAACTAAGATTGAAAGGTATTCATCTCTTATGAGCTGGATGCCTTTTTTTTTTATATGTTTTTGATATTATTGATTTGTTAAAGGAGAGGTAGTTTGCATGTTTGATAGTATTATTGCCGGATTTATAGCATGGCTTGAAGATATTATATCCGCAGCAGGGGCATGGGGAATTATGGGACTTATGGTCTTAGAATCCTGTAATGTTCCTATCCCAAGTGAGGCAACTTTACCTTTTGCGGGTTATTTAGTAAGTCTGGGAAAATTAAATTTTCATGTAGCGGCATGGGCAAGTGCTATCGGGTGCTTAATCGGTTCTGCGATTTCATATTATATAGGCTATATTGGCGGTCGTAAATTTATTGAGAAATATGGAAAATATTTCTTTGTATCAAAGGAAGAACTGGAAGATGCGGATAAATGGGTTGAAAAATACGGAGATTGGGCATTTTTTATATGCAGAATGCTTCCGATAATAAGGACTTTCATATCCTTGCCTGCAGGAATTTTAAAGGCTAAAAAAAGAACATTTTTCATTCTTACTTTTGTGGGTTCTTTAATTTGGAGCTATGCACTTGTAAAAGTCGGGGTTGAACTTGGAGAACACATGGACGCTATTATGCCTCTGTGGCATAAATTTGATGAAGTGATTATTATATTATGTTTTGTATTGTTTGGAGTTTATCTATACAAACATATTAAAAAATTAAAAAAATAGCAGGCTTATGAAAAATCCCTTCCGTGGAAATCAGTTCCGCCGGTTTTGATAAGATTATATTTCTCTGCGATTTTGTTTATTTCATCTATAGGGGCAAATTTCAGATACTTTCTCCATCTTGGATATGGGTAGTATATTTCAATTCCGTCAAGTCCGAGCTCTTTTAAGTCTTGGACAAATTTTTCCATATTAATTGCCCAACAACATGCCGGATGTGCTAAAACAGCTATTCCGCCGGCTTGATGGATCGCATTAATTAGTTTTTTAATATCGCGTTTTGAAAAAAAACGGATAATGTCTTTTTCTGTGCCTTGCTTGTCTTTTGAATAAAATTCCTGCATGCATTCTGCATTTATGTCTATGCCGTATGCAAGAAGGTGCAGAAATATATATTTAAACCATACGTCAAATTCTACTGCGGGAATGACATAATCAAGCAGGTCGGTATTTTCTAAATGCCCTTGAACGGTATTGTGATCTGTAATGGCAATTCTTTTATACCCGATTTCTTTAGCTTGTCGTACTATTTTTCTGTATTCTCCGTGACCGTCAGAGTATGTTGTGTGAATATGTAAATTTACTAACCCATTTTTATAATCATCTGTGGTATAGTTTTTTATGAGTTCTTTATAATTTGTCATTGTGACTTTTTATTTACCTCTATTTGTAATAATATAATAATACAACTAAGGAGGCTTTATGTCCAAGAGCAAGATTAAGAATGGTATGTGGTCGGTTTTATTTGAAGGTGTAAAGATATTTTTCTCTAATATAGATAAATTTACGATTTATATGTTGTTTCCTGTTTTGGGGCAGCTGGTTGGTTTTATTTTAGCTTTAAGTCTGCCTTTAGCTTTGGCAGGTAAAATTGCGGAAAAATCAACAAGTTTATCTTCTGCGTTTCTGATTATTTTATTGCTCGCTATTCCCGGGCTGTTGATATTTGTTAAGGCATTCTGGGATTATATGGTTGCGTATGTTGCGCTGAATTCGATGACCGAGGGGGCGCTTACAACCGGGCATGTTTATGATTTTCAATCCCACAGAGAAGTAGCAACTCGCAGGGCCGGTAAGTATATTTTGTTTTTGTTCTGTGTAGGGATATTATCGCTTGTTGCTTTATTATTCAGTATTATTCCTATTTTAGGCCTTATTCCTCCTTTAATAGTTTGGGTATATTTAATTTTGGTTTTTCAAATTTTTACGTTTGAGCCGGATTTGAGCGTAAAAGGTTATTTTAGGAGAAGTTATGAACTTGTAAAAGGGAATTGGGCAAAAACGTTTATCATTATGCTGATTTTAGGCTTCTTCTCCATTTTTATAATAACCGAAGGAGTTAGTGTAATATTTGATTATTTGCATTTGACGGATAAAGTATGCTCATTGTTTGATTTTGTCGGGGCTTCTATGCCGTTAGATTATATAAATAAGCCTTTGGCATATCTTGGAATGAGAACTTTGACGGTCAATTATATCTCTAAGTTAATTTTTTCATCTTGCTTAGGAATTATTATTGCAGAGTTTACATTGCCAATTCGCAGTGTCTGCTGGACTCTGTGGTATATGTCTTTATCTGAGGCAAAAAATAATCTTAAAAACGAACAAAAACCAAGAAAATCTAAAAAAACAAAAGAGGAAGAATAAATATTTATGTTTATCTGTAAAAATTGTAAATCTATAGATAAGTTTGAACTTATGTTCTCTCCTGATTATCATGGGAATAGAGATTTTTCTCAAAGTTATAATGACAAGGGTGAAATTGAAATTTCTGTTGACGGATATGTTTTTGTTCCTGATTTACAATTTATGAATGAGCATGCCGTGTGCCGATATTGTGGTCAGATATATATGTGGGATTATGACGGCAAAGGGTAAATATGAACAATTTTTATTTGGTATCGTTATAAAGAATAGGAGTGAATAATGAGAAAAGATAATAGAGCGTTAAATCAAACAAGGGAAATAAAATTTACAAGAAACTTTACTAAGAACGCGTTGGGTTCTGTGTTGGTAGAATTCGGTGATACAAAGGTGATTACAACAGCATCAGTTGAAGTCGGGAAGCCAAAGTGGATGGATAAAGAAGACCCAAGAGGTTGGTTAACTGCGGAATACTCTCTTTTGCCTTCCTCTACATCTACGAGATGCCAAAGGGAAAGAACAAAAATTTCCGGCAGAACTCAAGAAATTCAACGTTTGATAGGTAGAAGTTTGAGGGCTTGTGTTGATTTAGAAAAAATGCCTGATTTAACTATAACTATTGATGCTGATGTAATTCAGGCTGATGGGGGAACAAGAACTGCGTCTATTTGCGGAGCTTATGTTGCTCTGAATGATGCAGTAAAAAAACTTTTGCTAGATGGTACGCTTAAGCAAAATCCTATAATTGAGCCTATTGCAGCTATTTCTGCAGGTATTGTTGATGGAGAAGTATGTCTTGATTTAAATTATGAAGAAGATTCACATGCTCAAGTTGATTCGAATGTTGTATTAACCAAAAGCGGTAAGATTATTGAGTTTCAAACAACTGCGGAAGGTGAAGCATATGAATTTGACAAGATGATAGAGATTTTTAATGTCGCAAAAAAAGGTATTAATGAAATTATTGAAAAATATTTTACTTTGGAGTAATTTTTTGTTATGAACAAATTTTTTGTATATGTTATTATATTATTATGTTTTGGGATGTTGACAATGCCTTGCCAAGCAAGTGATAAACCTATTTCTACTCAGGGGTTAACACTTGAAGAAGGAATTGAAAAAAATGTGAAACCTGCCAAAGCTGAGCTTGCTGAAATGAAACAAATAAGAAAAATGAAAAGAAAATATTTCAGAAATGTAGCAAGATTAAAATCAAAAAAATACAAAAAGAATATACAAGAAAAAAATTTAGAATTTTATAATAGTAGGTTAGAAATAAAAAAACAAAAATTGGAAGAATTAAATTCCGATGGTAGTAAGAAAGGAGAACACTAATGAAAAAATTATTAGTATCATTTATGGCATTATCTTTAGTTTCTATTGCAGCTCCTGCATATAGTGCTAATCCGATTACAAATGCATTGAACAAAACTTCAAATGCAATTACAAATGCAGCTAACAAAGTTACAAAAGCTGAAAACGATGCATTAAAAGCACAAGAAGATGCGCAAAAAGCAGCCGAAAAAAGACAAAAAGAAATGCAAAAGGCAGCTGAAAAAAGACAAAAAGAATTAGAAAAACAACAAAAAGCAAGAGAAAAAGCTATTGCGGATCAAAAAGCTGCTTATGAAAAATCAGTTAATGAACAAAAAACATTCTGGGCTAATCAAAAGAAATTCTGGAAAGGTTTGTTTACTTGGAACTAATTTTTCATTAAAAAATGTAAAAGACTGTATGTTTTCTGATAGACATACGGTCTTTTTCTTGTTATATATCTATCTCTGTGGTAATATTTAAAAGTCGAATAAGGGATATAAATAGTCATGTTAACAGATAACAATACTAAAATACTAACAGGTTCAAGGGTTATTATTGAATCCTTGAAATCCCTTGGTGTGGATACTATATTCGGGTATCCTGGAGGTATTGTTTTGGGCTTGTACGATGAATTATATAAGCAAAATGACATAAAACATGTACTGGTAAGACATGAACAATCTGCAGTCCATGCTGCAGAAGGTTATGCAAGAACTACAGGCAAATGTGGAGTCGTTCTTGTTACATCTGGCCCCGGTGCGACAAATACTGTAACAGGTATTGCTAATGCTTATATGGATGGCTCTCCTTTGATTGTTCTTACAGGACAGGTATTCAAGAATTTAATAGGAAAAGATGCCTTCCAAGAAGCGAATATTTGTGATATTACACGCTCTTGTACCAAAGCTGTATATCAAATTGATGACGCTAAAAATATTCAGAGTGTTTTACAAGAGGCATATACTTGTGCAATGTCCGGTAAGAAAGGACCTGTTGTTGTCGATCTTGTAAAAGATATTTTTGATGGTAAAGCTGAATTTAATCAAGTTATTACTGAAATTCAAGACAGTGGTATAATAAACTATTCTGAAGTAGAAAGAATTGCAGGTTTATTAAAACAATCTTCAAAACCTGTAATTGTTGCAGGTGGCGGTGTTAATCATTCTAAGTGTTATAAGGAATTATGGAATTTTGCTCAAAAATTCAGTCTCCCTGTTGTATCTACTATGATGGGTTTAGGTTCCTATCCTCAGGAAGATAAAAATTATCTTGGAATGGTGGGGATTTTTGGTGATAATTGCGCAAATGAAGTTATAAGACAGTCGGATTTAATTATCTCTTTGGGGGCAAGATTTAACGATCGTATTACCTGCATGTATAAAGATGTGGATTTGAGTTCTAAATTGGTACAAATAGATATAAACCAAAATGAAATAGGCCGTATGATTTCTCCGAGAGATTATATGGTATGTGATATAAAACAGTTTTTGCGTGCTCTCGATTCTAAAACTGCAGGCATGAATAAGGATTGGAAATCTTGGCTGTTTGTTGCTCAGGATTATAGAAATTTAAATAAAAAAAGAGAAAAAACTTCTAATATGCTTCATTCTTTTGAAGTTATGAAGAAAATTGATGAATATACAAAAGATAAAAATGTGATATTTACAAGTGAAGTCGGCCAACATCAATTATGGGCGGTTCAAAACCTTCATGTAAATCAGGATAGAAAATTGTTGTTATCTGGAGGTTCTGGGACTATGGGTTTTGGTTTGCCTGCAGCGATTGGTGCATGTGTTGGCAGTCCTGATTCTGAAGTTGTATGTATCTCCGGTGACGGTTCGTTCCAAATGAGTATAGGCGAGCTTGCAACTTGTAAAGATTACAATTTAAATCTTAAAATAATGATTTTAAATAACGGATATTTGGGAATGGTTCGACAACTCCAACAAAAGAATTGTGAGGGCAGATATTCTCAAACTAAAATATCTAACCCTGATTTTGTGGAGCTTGCTCATAGCTATGGAATAAAAGCGGTAAAAGTAAATTCAATAAATGACATTGATAATGCTCTTGAGCGTGCTTTTTCACAACAAGGCCCGTATATAATCGATTTTTCAATCGAGCCGATGGAGGTTTTATAGTACACCCCCTCCCTCAAATTAAATAATAGTAATTACCCTGGGAATTAAGAAGACTTGGACAATGGATAAAACAAAAATCAAGAAAATAAAGGAAATTTACTCCTCAAAATTGAATAGAAATAATACTTTAACTAAGAAAAAGTTAAAGACACAACCGTTTTTTACAAAGATATTGGCAAAGCTGGAAGACAATACTTATAAAAACTAATTTAGAATATCTCGATTTCGTTTTCGTCGATAGGCTTTATGACCTTTTTGCCCGCTTCTTTTGCACATATTCCAAGGTTTTCGCTTAAAATGTCTTTAATATAGTCAGTAACTTCTCTTTTACCTAGCGGTTGTCCATCTTTTGTAAGTACGATGTCTGTTTCATCTTTGTGCTTTTCAAAAAATTGAGCAAATCCTGAATCTGCAAATTCTGAATTCGGTATTGAGCCTGAAGTAGTTGTTGTAATGTCTTTATCTCTTTTGAAAATTACAGGTTTGCCGATGTGCATTCCTGTCAGCTTTTTATTCTCGCCTTTTCCGTATGCAAAGCCCACCGGAACAACAGTAACTTCTTTTTTTACTCCAAGTATTTTATTTATAATTTCTGCTACTCCGCCTTGGAAACGCTGAAAAAGCTCTAAGTCTTTTCTTACAGCCAGTCTTCCTTCAGGAAATATAAAAATATTGCATTTGTCAGAGATAAAATCTCGCATCAAAGGAAACATCGCTCTTGCATTGGTTTTTATATCGCGTGAAGATATATTCGCGTCAACGCCGACGGCTCCAACTGCTTCAAACGCTTTTCTTTTTATAGGATCCATTGTGGTCAAGATGTCTTGGTTTAGTATAATTTTTGGTACAGGAAAGCTTTCGCCCCTGCCTGCATCTTGGTATGCTTGTGTCAGTATAGTATTCAATACCGCAAGCATTTGCGGGTCTTCACTTTGGTTTGAGTGATTCATAATGAATATTGTTGATTTGCCGCTTTGAGCAATTTGTTCAAGTATTTTGTCTTCTATATTAACATCAATAATTTTATTGCTTGCATATATTCTGCTGACGCCTTCAAGTTGAGAGAGATATTTCGGTGAAGATTCAGGTGTGATTTCGGATATTGTTTTGGTTAATTCTTTTACTTTTTTACTTTGAAATAAATTGCCAATCTTATTTGCAATAATTCTCAGAGCATACTCGCCCTTTTGCATTGATTTTTCTGCTCTTACACCTGTAAAAGCCATTTGTGCGGGAGCTTGATTTAATGCAGCTTTTGAAGCATTTATATTTCTATATTGATATTGGTATTGATAATTTACTGGGGTAATGTTCATAAACGGTTCTTTCTTTTTGTGCTATGAAGGAATATTTTTATTTGTGTACTCTTATTAAAACTTCTAAATATATATTTTGTTATTTAGGATTTAAATGTTTACAATATTTAATGAGCATATGTATATTTATAACAAAGCCGACCATTGTATAAGCAGTGGCCGGCTATGTTATTTTTATCGTTAATTGTTATGACGGGATATTTTTTTCTATTTTAATTATATTTTCCGCGGTCTCTTTTATAGTTGCACTACCTGCAGTTTGTGATAATAATCCGGAGCCTGCATAGAATGTTGAAGCAAAACTTTCATTAAAACCATTTGGCTCAGGCATTTGATTTGTCATAAATTGTGAATGTGCCATCATCTGTGGGTCACTTCCCAGTAAATGTTCATTAATCGATTCCGGAGTGCTAACTCCTTCCATTATTTCAGGTACGGATTTTGAACAAACGCTATTGGGGTTATGCGCAGATTTCCCGTACAATGCTGCTCCCGTGGAATAATCTAAACCGGAGCCTGTAGTTGAAAGGCTCGAACCGCCACCAGTAAGCATTGATGAATTTGATATTTCCGTGCTATTTAGTTCTTCACTTTTAACTTTTTTTAAATCTGGTGCAGAAGTGCTTGTTTTTGAGGTCATTTTAGAAATGTCACTAGTATCTTTTAACAATTTTTCAAATCCGTTTTTTCTTATTTTTAATCGTGCTTGAAAATTTACGTGATTTGTTGGACCTATTTTTGTAATCATTTTAAACTCCTTTTTCTCTAATATTCTAATATTATTTTTTTATTTAATTATGACGGGATATTTTTTTCTATGTCTTTTAGTTCAACAATATTCTCGAAATTATTTTTGAGTACAGTGGAGCCGGCCCAATTTGATAGTGAGCCATAGGTTGCGTGGTATCCGGATAAAGATTCTATCTTGGTGCTATTACTTTGCCCCTGCTGATATTCAAGGCCTTTTACGGAATATTCTTGTGTAAAGTTCTCTATATTCCCCATTGCCTCAGCTGATTTAGGGGTACTGATTGCTGCCAGTCCGTCGTGTATTGATCCGGCATATATACTATGCGGGTTGTGCGCTGATTGTTCAAGAGCTGTTGCAGCTGTCGATGAATATAAGCCAACTCCTGAACTGATTGAGGATGAACCAATAGCGCTTTCTCTGAGGTCTTCTCCCATATTATTCGGCTTTTCGCTTTCAACTGTTTTTAAGTCTCTTGTAGAAATGTTATTAGCTTCTCTTTTGATTGCGTCAGCATTTGAACGCATTGATGCTGATAACGCGTTTCCTTCACTTGCAATATCTGCAGGAAATGCTGTGGATTCAGCTATTCCGCTAGATGCTGAAGTGCTTGTTCTGGAGCCAATTTTTGAAATGTCTACACTATCTTTTAAAAGATTTGTTACTCCGCTTTTTCTGATTTTGATAAGTGCTTGAAAGTTTACTTGATTTGCCGGTCCGATTTTTGAAATCATATAGTACTCCTTTTCTTTTTATTCCTCTTTATAATAAATTCAAAATTTTATGATGGAATGTCTTTTGTCTTTTTTGATTTTGCTGCTGAATTTTGGCTTGCAGTGCTTTTTATTGTTCTTAAATCTCTTGTGGATATTGCATCAGATTCTTTATTTATTATATCCGCATTGTAGCGAATGGCAGAGAAATTGTGGTTATAACTGGATATATCAGTAGGGAATGAAGTTACTTCTGCTGCCCCGCTAGAAGCAGAGCCAACTGTTCGCGCTCCGATTTTTGCACTGCCTTTTACGTCTTCGATAATGTTCTTAAATCCCTCTTTTTGGATTTTAATGCGTGCTTGGAAGTTTATTTGATTAATAACTCCTATCTTAGAAATCATTTTATACCCCTTTTTCTTTTTAACTCCTGTGAAAATATTTTTTGCTATATATGAATTATGTTATTTACAATGTTTAATATAATCAATGGCAACCTCTGCATGATGTGCAGCCATTATGTGAGCATTGATTTTTAAATAAATCTTGGAAATCAAAAACTCTATCCTCTAATATTGCTTCAATAACCGGAGGTACAAGTCGCTTTTTTACCTCAAGAATGTCTTTTTTTAATTCGTCTATATGAGTGTCAATCCCAATAAGAACCGGATATTGCGCGATGATTTTATTGTTTGAATGTATTGTGATTCCGCTGACTTTAACCCCCGCTAAAAATGCTTTTTCTTCTGCATTTTCTTCATTAAACGAAGGTAATAGGGAAGGATGAATGTTGATAGATTTTTCGGGAAGGTCACCTGTATGATTATTATAAACAGCTAAATCGTAATCTTCCGTATTTTCAACTATTTCAACATTTTTGTCCGCAAAATAATTTTGGATTGCTCCAGAAATATCAGAATTTATTAATAATATTTTTTTCTTCATATGATGATTTTACTACAAATAATAAAAAGCAGGAATTTTATTAAAATTCCCGCTTTTATTTGTTTAATTCTAACTTTAATTTTAATTATTTGCACAAAGCAAGCAAAATACCTGCGGCAACTGCAGAACCAATTACTCCGGATACGTTTGGTCCCATTGCGTGCATCAAAAGGTAGTTTTGAGAATTGTACTCTAAACCTACTTTGTTTGATACACGTGCAGCCATAGGAACTGCTGATACACCGGCAGAACCGATTAATGGGTTAATTAGTTTTGGCTCTCTTTTTTGAAGTTTTGCTGTGATAATTTCACAAACATTCATCAATTTTGCCATCAATACCCCTGCTGCAGTTGCAAATGAGAATGCCAAAATACCTAACAATAATATGAATAAGGTTTGTACGGTTAAAAATTGTTCTGCTGAAAGTTTTGAACCTACTGTTAAACCTAAGAATATTGTAATGATATTTATTAAAGCATTTTGCATTGTATCAGATAATCTGTCTACAACACCGCATTCTTTGCACATATTACCAAAAGTAAATGCCCCTACTAAAGGACAAGCACTCGGCAATAGAAGAATACACATAAATAATATGATTAGAGGGAAAACAATTTTTTCACGTTTAGAAACTGGTCTCAATTGTTCCATCTGTATCATTCTTTCTTTTGCTGTTGTAAATAATTTCATAATAGGCGGTTGAATTACCGGTACAAGAGCCATATATGAATAAGCTGCAACTGCGATTGCTCCCAGTAATTCAGGTGCAAGTTTTGAAGTTACATAAATAGATGTCGGGCCGTCTGCTCCTCCGATAATGCCGATAGCACCTGCTTGTGGAAGAGTAAAACCAAAACAGCATAATGCTAAAAGTAAAGCTCCGAAGATACCAAATTGCGCTGCTCCACCAAGTAGTGCGGTTTTAGGGTTCGCAATCAACGGTCCAAAATCTGTCATTGCTCCAACGCCCATAAAGATAATCAAAGGAAATATACCTTTATGGATACCTATTTCAAAAATTATTCCTAAAAATCCGGTTGGACCTGCAATTGCTTCTGACGGATCCAAAAATGGAATATTTGATAAAATCCCGCCAAATGCAATTGGTACAAGTAACAACGGTTCGTATTGCTTTTTAATGCCTAACCATAGCAAGAATAAACATATAACAAGCATTATCGGATGTCCGAACTGATGTAAGAACTGCTCTGCGGCACTTGTAATATTCGGATCCGGTTGAGAAATCATGTTATATAATCCGGTATTCTGCCATAGATTTATTAAACCTTCTGTAATTTCCATCTAAAGCCTCCTAACCGATTGTTACCAATACTTGTCCGTTTTGGACTTTATTACCTACTTCAATTTCAACAGATTTAACAGTGCCTGAAACAGGGGATTTAATTTCTGTTTCCATTTTCATTGCTTCGACAACTGCTATTACGTCACCTTCTGAAATGTTGTCTCCTTCTGAAACTAAGACTTTAAGTACATTCCCAGGTAATGCTGCTTTGACAGGGGTTCCTTCGCCTGTTGAAGCTTTTGCTTCTATTCCGTTTTTAACGCTAAAGTCATATAATTTACCGTTAACAACAGCTTTAGCACCTTCCAATGCCACTGCATATTTTTTGCCGTTAACTGTTACAGTATAACCGTTTGTATCATTACCTTCTGCTTTTGGAGCTGCATCTGCTGATACTTTATTAACAGAAACTTTGCCTTTTCCAAGCAAGAAATCTATACCTTTATCAACGTTACCGTCCTTGCATGCGCAGGCGATAAATAAGTTTTCATCAGTTACAGGCAAACCTGCAGCTTTCAGTCTTTCTTCTGCTGCTTTGATACCTTTTTCAGGATCTTTTTCATTCAAGTCTACAACTTTTTCTGTCGTAGGTTGTAAGCCTGTTTGTTCTTCTGCCCATTTTACAAGTTCAGGATCCGGCTGGCAAGGAGTCTTTCCGAAGTATCCTAATAACATTTTTGCATATCCTGGGTTAGCTTTGTCCCAAGGTTTTTCAGAAATTGCATTTAAGAAAGATTGTTGAGCGTAGAATTGAGAAACAGGAGTTACAGATGTTGCAAAGCCTCCCCTTTCAACAACCTCTTTCATATTGGCAATAAGCTTAGGAAACTTATCTAGCATACCCATATCTTTTAATTGGTTAACCGTAGTTGCAGTTGCACCTCCAGGTAACGGCGCCTGAATTAAAATAGGATTTACGGCAAGAGAAATAGGTGAAATCGGATAATCTTTCATACAATCTTTGAAGATTTCTTCGGTTTCCATGATTTTCTTGATATCTAAACCTAAATCATATTCGGTTCCTTTAAGTGCGTGCCACATTGAAATAATATCAGGTTGACCTGTTCCGCCTGAAACCGGTTTCATCGCCAAATCTATACCATCAGCCCCGCCTTCAAGTGCCGCCAAGTATGCAGCCAAACCGGTACCGGCAGTTTCATGAGAGTGAAAGCGTATATGAGCATCTTGACCTAATATTTCTCTGGCCATTTTTACAGTTGCATATACCTTTCTTGGGTTGGATGTACCTGATGCATCTTTAAATGCTAATGAATCAAACGGCAATCCTGAATCCAAAATATTTCTCAAAACTTTTTCATAAAATGCAACATCATGTGCTCCTTCACATCCGTACGGAAGCTCCATCATTGTGATTGTAACTTCGTGCTGCATGCCGTATTTTTTAATGGAATTTGCGGAATCAATTAAGTTATTTACATCATTTAAAGCATCAAAGTTTCTAACAACGTTAACACCGTGTTTTGCAAACATTTTGGCATGAAGGTCAATAACATCTCTTGGTTGAGAATTCAAACCAACTACATTCACACCCCTTGCCAGAGATTGAAGTTTAATATCAGGGCCAACTGCTTCTCTGATTTTATCCATTGTTTCAAAGGCATTTTCATTACAGAAAAATATAGGAGCCTGAAATCTTGCACCGCCTGCAGTTTCAAAATGCTTGATACCTGCATCAACTGCAGCCTGCAATGCCGGAATAAAATCTTCAACAAGAACCTTAGCTCCGAAAATAGATTGGAAACCGTCTCTAAAAGACGTATCCATTACTTTGATAAGTTTTTTACTCATATATATGTCCTTTCGTTTAATACTAAATTATTGCTTTCTTTGTGCCATTATTGCAGCTATAGCGACTGCAATCGCTTCATCAACATTTGATGAAACTTTTTTTGCTGTTGATTTTACTTCCTCAACTGCTTCAGGGAATATTTTGTTCAAGTATTGTACGATTTTTGACATTATGCCCATTCCCATAATTAAAAGGCATAAGAACGACAATACAAAACCCATCCCTATGGCTAACAAAGCCAGACCGTTTTCTAAATTGTTCATAATATATCTCCTATTGAAAGTGTTAGTTCTTCATTATCTCTTGTGCGGAGAACAAGCTCTCCTCTGTCGTTTATATCTGTTGCATATCCTGATTTAATTTCATTCAATACTTGCACGGATAAATCTTTATTTAAAAAGCAATTTCTTTTTTTGTAATTTTCTTTAATATATGTGAAACCTTTGTTTAAAAGATTGTCGTAGTTTTTGAAAAATTCACTCAAAAACTCTTCTAAAAAGTAATCCATATTTACTGCTTTGCCAATTTCAATGTTGAGGCTTGTAGCTGTTCTGTCCTTTATATTTTCAATATCTTTAATATTGGCATTAAGATTTACTCCAATGCCGACAACAAGACCTTTTAATTTTCCTCCCTCAATTACAGATTCTGATAATATTCCGGAGATTTTTCTTTCTCCGTCAATCATTACATCATTCGGCCACTTAATTTGAGGATTTATTCCGTATTTTTCAAGTATTTCACATAATACAATGCAAGCATATTGCGTAATATTAGAAAGGATATCAATGTATTTTTCAGAAGGCTTCAAAACTATAGAAAAAAATAAATTCTCTTTTCCTAAGTCTACCCATTTTCTGTCAAATCTCCCTCTTCCGGAATACTGTTTTAGGGCATGTATGACTGTTTTATCTTCCAGGGTATCGATATTTAATTTGGCATAAGAGTTTGTTGAATCAACCTCTTCAAGTTTTATAACCTTCATAATATCCTCTAATCAAATTCATTGATTACTTTCATTATACAACAAACATAGTGACTGCAAACAGATATTAAAATTCTGAAAGATTGTTGATTTCACGGGTTAATAATTCTTAATATATATTTTTTTTTTAAGTTTGCGAAAATATTTTTTCTGTAATATTATTAGTACGAAGGGAGAAATATGGAACATTGGGTTTATACAACCTCAATTTTCGGGCATAGTGTGTCTTTTAATATGGACACGTTGATTACTATGTGGGCATCTATGTTGATGCTTATTGTTCTTGCATATTTTACAACCAGAAAACTCAATATGGTTCCTTCCAAACTTCAACTAATCGGTGAAGGAATTGTTAAGTATTTCAATGATTTAGCCAAAAGCAGTATGGGTAATGATAATGCGCAAAAACATATTGCAATCGTGTTAACGTTGTTTATGTTTATATTAACGGCTAATTTAGTAGGACAGTTACCATTGAAACTTATACATCTGGCAAGCGGAGAATTTGCATCTCCAAATAATGATATAAATATGACAGCAGCTATGGCTATTGTTGTGTCCATATATTATATTTATTATGGTGTGCAAAAAAACGGGTTTAGGTTCTTTTTTAAAGGTTTTAGCGTAGACGGTATAATTATAACGCTGGTTGATACGTTAGAGTTATTTGTAAGACCTTTTTCTCTGGCTCTGCGACTTTTTGCAAATATCTTTGCAGGAGAAGTTTTAGTTGCTACGGTTGTCAGTTTAACAGGGATTTTGTGCCCGTTGCCGTTTATGTTATTTGAAATATTTGTTGCTTTAATTCAAGCACTTGTGTTTACAATATTATCAACGACATATATTTCATTGGCGATACAGGAAGAATAAATTTAAGGATATAAAGATAAAAGGAGAAAGTTATGATAGAACAAACATTAGATTTAGGAAGATTGGCAGCAGGTATTGCTGTTGGTTTAGGTACTTTAGGCGGCGGTCTGGGTTTAGGTATAGCAACAAAGGGTGTTTTAGAAGCTATTTCACGTCAACCTGAAATTAAAGATGAAGCATTTAAAAACTTTATTTTAGGTGCCGGTTTAGCTGAAGCTACTGCTATTTATGCTTTGTTAATCGCGTTATTATTGATATTTGTTAAATAGGATAAAAAATGTTTGAGTTCAATGGTACATTAATTGTTGCGATGATTAGTTTTGTGGTGTTCATGTTCGTTATGAATGCTATATTCTATCGTCCTATTTTGGGAATTATCAGAAAACGTGATGATTTGGTAAATCAAAATTATGAACAGGCAAAAGAATTAGCTGACAATGCTCAAAAAATTAATGCTGAATATCAAACTAAATTGACGGATGCAAAAACTGAAAACCGCACAAATATGGCTTTAGAAATTGAAAATGCTCAAAAAAAATCTTTTGATGTTATACAACAGGCAAAAGATAATGCTAAAATCCAAATACAAAACAATAAAGATATCATAGAAAAAGAGAAAGAAAATCTTTATGGAGAAGTAAATTCGGAGTTGATAAAGGATTTGTCTTCACAGATAGTAAAAAAGGTTGTAGGTTAGGCTTATGCAAAATATTATAGAAATATTTAAATATATTTTAGAATCAAATATTATCAATTTTTTGATAATGGTATGGTTGTTGTGTATTTTGTGTAAAAAGTTTGAACTCTCATCAATTCTGAATAAATCTGTCGATGCTGTTGAGGATTATATTGAAAAGTCAAAATGCGAAAAACAAAATTCAGTTAAAAAGATTAAAGAAGCTCAGGATTTGATGGATAAATTGCCTTCTCAGGTTGAGGAAATAGAGAAATTTACAAAACAAAAAACTGATGTTTTCAAAAAACAGTTAGAAGAGAATACTTTAAAAACTATTCAAAAAGTCGAGAATAATATAGAAAAGATTAAAAATATTGATGAGAAAAAGACTTCTAATGCAATAATGGAACGTAGTTTTTATATGTCAATCGAAAAGGCTCAGTCCGACATTATTAATATGCTTAAATCTGATCCGAATTTACATAACAAATTTATCGATGAAAGTCTGAATGAGTTGGAGAAAATTTAATGCAGGTTAGGAATCTTTCTACAATTTCAAAAATTTATGCACAGGCATTGTATGATACCGAAGTAGATAACAGTGTTTTAAAATTTCAGTTGTCTGAAGTGCTGAAGACTGTAAATTCATCGGAAGATTTACAAATTGTTCTTGCAAATTCGTCTATATCGGGCGGTAAAAAAATTGATATAATTGACGAAATTTTCAAAGATAAGATAGAGATTCATGTATTAAATTTGATAAAATTATTGATAGAAAAAAACAGAATATCTGAACTGGAAAGCATTTATTCTGCTTTTTGTGAATTAGATAACAAAAGTTCTAATAAAAAAAATGTAGAAATTATTTCTTCCGTAAATCTTGATGACGGGACAAAATCACGCATTATTGAAAAATTAAATAAAAAGTTGAATTGTGAGATTTTGCCGGAATGGAAGATAGATGAAGATATTATTGCAGGACTTGTGTTCAAATATGATGATTATGTTATTGATACAAGTGTTCTTGCAAAATTAAAACAATTGAGTAAACAGTAAAAGGAAACGAAAAATGGCACTAATACAACCTGATGAAATTAGTTCAATTATTAAAAGTAAAATAGAAAATTATGATATTCAGACTGAAGTTGCGAATACAGGTACCGTCTTGGAAGTAGGTGACGGTATTGCTCGTGTATATGGTTTAGGCAATGTTATGGCAAATGAACTGGTCCAGTTTGAAGACGGAGATTCTACTTTGGGTATTGCGATGAACCTTGAAGAAAACAATGTCGGTGTTGTTATTCTTGGGGATTATTTGAATATCAAAGAAGGAACAGTTGTAAAAACTACAGGCAGAATTGCTTCTGTTCCGGTAGGTGACGGTTTAATCGGCAGAATTATTGACCCTACGGGAAAACCTATTGATGGAAAAGGAGAGTATCCTTACGAAAAAACAAGACCGATTGAACGTGTTGCACCGGGTATTGTTACAAGACGTTCGGTTTATCAACCACTTCAAACGGGTCTTACTGCAATTGATGCTCTGACTCCGATTGGCAGGGGTCAAAGAGAACTTATTATCGGTGACCGTCAAACAGGTAAAACTGCCATTGCTATTGATACTATAATCAACCAAAAGGGTAAAAATGTTATATGTATATACGTTGCAATTGGTCAAAAGGCTTCAACTGTTGCACAGCTTGCAAAAACATTAGAAGAGCACGGGGCAATGGAATATACAATTATCGTTTCTTCTACTGCGGATGAATCTGCTCCTTTACAGTATATTGCACCTTTTGCAGGTGTTACTGTCGGGGAAGAATTTATGGAACAGGGTAAAGATGTTTTGATTGTGTATGATGATTTGTCAAAGCACGCTCAGGCTTATCGTGCAATGAGTTTGCTTTTAAAAAGACCGCCGGGACGTGAAGCTTATCCTGGGGATGTATTCTATCTACACTCAAGACTTCTAGAACGTGCTGTTAAATTGAATGATGAACTCGGTGGCGGAAGTATTACAGCCTTGCCGATTATCGAAACTCAAGCAGGGGACGTGTCTGCATACATTCCGACAAACGTAATTTCAATTACTGATGGCCAGATATTTTTAGAAAGTGATGCGTTTAATTCAGGTATCAGACCTGCGATTAATGCCGGAATTTCTGTTTCCCGTGTTGGGGGTGCAGCGCAAACAAAAGGTATTAAACAAGTTGCAGGGACTCTAAGGCTTGCACTTGCGCAGTATAGAGAACTTGAAGCTTTTGCTCAGTTTGCATCAGATCTTGATGCTTCAACAAAAAAACAACTTTTAAGAGGAGAAAAATTAACCGAAGTCTTAAAACAACTTCAATATAATCCTCTTAGTGTTGCGGAACAAGTATCAATACTATATGCTGCGAATGAAGGTTTTTTGGACGATGTAGATAATACCAAAATTCAAAAATTCAAAAAAGACTGGTTCATCTATTTCAAAGCCAATATGGGAGATTTAGTTAATAGACTTGATGCCGGTGAAGCTCTGTCTGACGATGATAAAGCTGAATTGTCAAGAGCACTTGAAGTATTTAAGGCAACATTCTAAGACTGCATATCAAGATTTTTACTACAAACCCTTTGTTCTTTGTATATAGGTATAATTTAAAATGGCGAATTTAAAAGATATTAAAAACAGAATAAACAGTGTTCAAAGTACAAAAAAAATTACTCGTGCGATGAAGATGGTTGCAGCTGCAAAAGTCAGAAACTCAGAGTATGCTGTTAAAGCTTCTCGACCATATTCAACCGAAGTTGTTAATATGTTCCAAAAACTTTTAAATTCTGTCGGGGAATTTAGTTCTGAGTCTTTAAAGATAAAACGTGCAATAGATAATTATCCTGCTTTGCTCAGAAGAAGTGAAATAAAAAATGTTGGTATCTTTGTAATTTCATCTAATAAAGGACTTGCCGGAGCATACAGTTCCAATGTGGCAAGAGCGGCTTTAGCAAAAATCAAAGAATATACTAATTTAGGCGTTGGTGTAAAAGTTTTTATTGCAGGTCAAAAAGGGATTTCTATTATGCGTAAAAAACTTGCAGCAATGGGCTGTTCAATTGAACGAAAATATTTTTCCGCAATAGAAGAACTTAATGCCATGGAAGCACGTGATATCGCTGAAGATTTAGCTGAATATTATGTTGATAAACGTATTGATAAAATCGAAATTATAACAACAAGATTTAAAAATATGGTTAGTTATAGTGTCGATAGCTGGACTGTTTTGCCGGTAGAAGGAGTTAAAGATTCTCACGAACGTATTACTGACAATGTTTTGGAATCTTTAATGGAATTTACTCCGGATAAACATCATATTTTACAAAAAGTTGTTCCAATGTATATGACAAATATATTTTATCAAGCCCTATTAGAAGCTAGAGCGAGTGAACTTGCTTCCCGTATGACTGCTATGTCTGCTGCGACTACAAACGCTGAAAAGATTATGCATGATTTGTCTATTCAATATAATAAAATTCGTCAGGCTGCTATTACAAACGAAATTATTGAAGTTATTTCAGGCGCGAACTCCCAAATGGGATAGTTTAGAAAATTTTATAAGGGTTTAGGATATTTTTAGGGTCAAAGACTTTTTTAATTTTGCGCATATATTCTATTGATAACCCACCTGTAACATTTGGCAAATAATCCTTTTTTTCAAGACCAATGCCGTGCTCGCCAGAAATTGTTCCGTCAAGGTCTATTGTTAATTGGTAAATCTCTGATTTAGCTTTTTTATATCTTTGGTATTCGTCAGTGTCATTCAAATCAATAGGAATTTGCGGATGCACACTGCCATCTCCGACATGTCCAACTAGACAAACTGTTAAATCATATTTTTTACAAATATCTTGCACACCTTTTACAAGCGTTGCCAAGTTTTTTCTTGGAACAATAACATCATCAGTTGTGACATCGGGTTTTATTTTAGAACATGCCGTCATTGAAGATCTGCGCGCCGTCCAAATTTTATCATATTCTTCTTTGTTAGTTGAATATTGAATATTTGTGGCTCCTGTTTTATTTAATATTTCTAAAATTTGTATTTTCTGTTCTTCAATAGATGCTTTTGTCCCATCAATTTCTATTAACAATGCAGCTTCTTTAATTTGAATAAGGCTTTGAGGGTAGAATTGATTTACTGTGGTCATTACGTTTTTATCCATAAAATCAATTGTAGATGGAAATACCTTTTGATTTATAATTTCATTAACACATTCGATGCTTGTTTCAACACTGTCGAAATATGCCATAACAACTTGTGAGTCTTGCGGTTTTGGTATTAGTTTTACGGTTGCTTCAACAACTATGCCTAAAGTACCTTCAGAACCAATAAATAGAGAACCTAAATTGTATCCTGCTGCATTTTTTATTGTGTTAGAGCCTGTTCTTAAAAGCTCTCCGTCCGCTGTTACAACCAGCATATCTATAATATAGTCTTTGGTGGCTCCGTATTTGAAGCATCTTGCACCTGCTGAATTTTGTGCGATACTTCCTCCGATAGTTGAAACTTTTAAATTTGAGGGATCAGGCGGATAAAATAATCCGACTTTTTCCACTTCCTGTTGTAAATCGCCAACGATAACTCCCGGCTGAACTCTGGCTGTCATATTTTGAGGTGTAATATCAAGAATTTTGTTCATTTTCTCAAAATTCAAGACTATTCCTCCGTGAACGGGAATGCATGAACCGACAGTATTTGTTCCGGCTCCTCGGCAAATAACCGGAATTTCGTATTTACTTGCCAGTTTTACAACATTTTGTACCTGTTCAATATTTTCTACAAATATAACTGCATCTGCAACATTAGTTTTATCTTTTATGTATGAGGCATCTTGTGAATACTCAAAACAACGGGGAATGTCTGTTATTACATTCTCTGAGGGTAATGTAGTATTCAATTCTGCCATGAATTTTTCTTTAGTCAACATATGCCGTTAGTTTTTCTATACTAGTACTTAATTTGGATATTTGTTTATCTATCTTTTCAACTTTTCCTGTTAATCCAAAGTCATCAATATTTTCAATCGCAGATAGAATTTTGTCAATATTCATTTCTAAACGGTCAATACGCTCTTGTTGCGAAGTGATTTCGTTTTCAATGTTTTTCATTGTAGAAATTTCTGATTCCAAGTTTTGTACTTTATTTTCAAGAACGTTCAGAATTTGTGTTTGATTTGGTAATTCTGTTTTTAGATTGTCAATGATTGATTTTATGTCTTCGGAATTTCTATTGATATTGTTCATGTTTTCGCTTGCAGAATCAATCCATTCTCCCATATATATAAGAGCTTTTCTTACTACATTGTCAGAATTGTTTGATTTTTCAAGCATTTTGGTAATATTGTTTATTTTACCGCCAAAATCCTCTCCAACCATAGCGTTGTAGGATTTATCAGCGGAAACAATGAGAAATCTTGTCTGCTCTTTAATATTAGTAATTTCATCTTTAAGAGCTTTCATTTCTTCTTGGGTTAGAGAATCAACAGAAGATGTTATTGAATGAAGTTTTTCGGTTATTTGGGCAAGTTCCCCTGTCGGAAGTCCTGTGCCGCTATTTTGAATTTCATTCAATGCTAATCTTAATTTTGACAAATCAGTCTCAATATCTTGCATTGAGTAGCTGTAATCATTTATTTCTCCTGAAGTTGTAAGTTGTTGCAGCTGTTTTGTGATTTGTGCGATATTTTCATTAATTTGGTCTGTTCTTTCTTCTACAAAATCTTTAATATCTTCTGATTCTTCAACAAATGATACTTGATCAAAGATATTAACAACTGCGCCCATTAAGGTATCTTTCATATCTTTGAGATCATTTTTAATATCAGTGTTATTTTCAGATGAGATTTTGTTAACATCTACTGTCAGTTTATCCAAGCAAGATTTGAATGCATCCATTTTGTCATCCGGTTCTAAGCTTGAAATATACTCTTGCTGCTCGTGAATTAAATCTTTTACTTCTTCAATGTCAGAAATTGTTCCGCCTGTTTCTGATATCAAATCAATTTTTTGATTTAATGTATCCAGCATTGATGTGATTTTTTCATCGGATAGAGATAATTTATTTATAGAATTTTCTACCGGTGTTATGAGGTTTTCTACGCTATTAATGCTTGTAGTTACGTTGTTGATGCTGCTTTCTACACTATTGATGCTGCTTTCTACACTATTGATGCTGCTTTCTACACTATTGATGCTTGTCGCTACGCTATTGATACTACTTTCAAAATCTCCTATACGATTTTTTACATCTTCAATATTACTTTCTACATTATGGATATTATTACCAAAATCGTCTATTTTTGATTCAACTTTAACAATTTTAGAATTTGTATTTCCAATATTATTTTGTAATTCATCTATATTTTGAGATACATCATTGATACTTTCTGAGATATCTTCTAAAATCAAATCGTTATTTGCTTGGGCTAGAATATCCATTTTTGAACTCATAACTTCAAGCATTGGCGCTATATTATTGCTTGAGATATATTCCTTAATATCTGCAAGCCAATTTCTATCAAGCGCTTTTTCGAGTTTTGAATCAATATTTTCAAGACTTTCTTTGTCTACGAAATTATCATTTGAAAGTATACCGTCTATTCTGAATTTTAGTGTATCAATATCTTTTTTCAGTATGTCAAAAGCTTCGGTAAAGTCAAATTCTGACGTTTGAACCGTATCTGTAACTTTTACTCTTTTCTTAACCTTGTCTGAGATACTGTTTTGAGTATCTTCAATATTGTCCAAATGAACTTCTATATTTTGCAATATGCTTGCAATATCTTCGTTTTGACCAGTTAATTTTTCTATTACGGAAGAATAATGATCCAGATTGTCTCTCAAATCATCGAGATTGCTGTTTAAAGTATTATCATCATCGCTTGTAGAATTTTTGAATTTTTTCAGTTTAGTTTCAAAATTTTGTTTTAAATCTTCAATAACTGAAATTAATTCATCGTGGTTCATTGCAACAGTTAGCATTGATTTTAATGAATTATTATTCTCGGATATTTCGTTTCGAATTTCTTCAAGTTTTTCAATTGATTCCTCATTAGAAGTTGAAGTATTGTTAGTTTCAATGAGATTTTTAACTCCTTCAATTATGTAATCAGGATTCATTGAATTTGCAATCATTGATTTAATTTCATCATGCTGCATTGCCATATTTTCTTGAATAATATCTGTTGCATTTTGAATTAAATCGTGCTGCGATTTTTGGAACTCATTTATGTCTTTTACATAATCGTGTAACTCCTGCATTTTCTCAGGATCAGGCGGGACGATTGTTTTTACGGAAGAATCTATATAGTCTTTTAGTTCGTCAACTTTTACAATAACTGAGTCTATATCTCCAAGCATGTAGTCTCTTATGTTGCGTTCCAACATGCTAAGACTTTCTGTTATTTCTGTTGATTCTTCTTTTTCTTCTTCATCATTATTCAGACTAGTTTCAATAATAGTCTTTAGGGATTCGAATTTATCTTCCAAATTCTTTATTTCTTTACTGTTTGCAGCTTCATTGAGTTGTTCTTTTAACGGCAGAAGAGCTTCACTTATAGAATCAGTTTTTGAAGTTAAGTTTTCTATAAGATCTGTATTTAATAGTTCTATCTGTTGTTTAAAATCAGAAAGTTTATCCTCCACTTCTTTGAAGTTATTGCGGATAGAATTATTAAATTCTTCATTATCTGTTGCATTTTTAATAAAGTTTAGTATCGCTTCTGTTTTTTCTTCTATAAGTTCAGTATTGTAGACAAAACCTTGTTGCATTTGAGTTTCATTTTCACCTACCGTTGAACCCAAGTCGTCTTTTAACTCTGCGAGTCTTTCACAAATAAAGTTGTTTGTGTTTGCACTGTAAGCTTCAAATGTTTGATCATTCTCTGAACTTTTTAATTCTTCGTTCTTTTTCAATAAATCAATAACATCTGAAATTTGTGCTTTCAGACCGTCTAATTCAGATATAGAATATTTTAACTCGGTATCTAAATCTTCTTTTTTGTTGATAATACTGTTAATTCCGTCAATAGATTTAATAATCTCCGCAAGTTGAGAGCTATTATCTGTATTGTAGTTTATAATTGAAGATTTAATGCCTGAAATGGCATCATTAAATTCTTCACTTGCAGGAATTTGTAACTTCTTAGTGAACATTTGTTCCAAATTTTCACTAACTTTTTGAGCAATATCAACATACTGTTTATCTTTGTCTTCTTTTAAATGATATTTATCTTCTATAAGAGTTTTAATTTCTTCAATTTTTTCTTTAATAATTTCATCATTTGCTGGAAGTTTGCTTATATATTCTGAAATTGAAACCAATTGATCTTCAATATGTGTGGTTTTATTATCAATAATTTGATTAGTTGATAAAAATTCATCTTGAATTTTTTCAATTTTTTTACTCACGTCGGAAAGTGTAGAGCCCAAAATGTCCATGGTATCTTTTTCCGAAAGTTTACTTAGTGCCGCCGAAATTTGTTCTTTCAGGCTGACAACATCTTCTTGCTCAGCTTTATTAGAAAGTTGAGATGCAATACCTTCGGTATTTTCTTTTATTTTTGAATGTACAAGCCAATCTTCAATTGAAGTTGTTTTGTTATATATGTCTGAAAATTCTTGATCAAATTTTACTTCAGATATTTTGTCGCCAATATCTTGTACGTCTTCTTTTGTTGCAAGGTTTGTAATGCTGTTTTCTATATTTGTTTGGCTGTTGCGAATATCTTCAATATCATTTTTAGATGTATTTAGTTCAACTTCCATTTTTGTTAGAAGATTTTCAATATCTTCTTTGGTCGGGATAAGTTCTGCCATTTTGAATATCGTTTCTCTAAGGCTTTCAATATCCATATTTGAACCGAGTTTGTTGGCTTGTGAAGATATTTTATTGGTTAATACATCATTTAAATCTTCAATAATATTTTTGACAGTTGATAAATCTTCTCTTAAAAGTGAAAAAGATGAATTTAAGTCAAAAATATCTCCTTTAACATTAGATGCTGATATATTTGCAAGCAGATTGTCCAATTTTGAATATACCTGTAATAATGGTTTTTCCAATGTATCAGTATCAGGAATAGCTTCAATATCTTTCGTTACTTTCCCTAGTATTTGTTTTACTTCATCTGTTTTTAGGGAAATTTGTTCTGTACATTTTTTCAAGTCAAAATAATCATCTTTTGAAATTGTTGTCTGAACATCATCAGATGCTTTGTAATCTGCAAAAGAGGATTCTATCTGTTCTGCTTTGTTGATGATACAATCTACAATCCCTTGCGTGTATTTTAGGTTTTGAGATGTTGTAATGTTTTTGTATATTTCTTCAAGGCTTGAATCATTAACATTATGCTGCTGAAGCATATTTACAATCTCTTCTGTATCTTTAAAGATTGATTCTATTTTCTTTTTATTTTCACGTTTAGAACCAATAACGCTTTCATCTGTTAATACTGTTATTACCGGTTTTAAATTCTTATTAACATCATCTGCGAATTTTTTAAAGGTGTTGTTTATCTGGGAAAGGCTGTTTTTAATCTCCCCAACTGTCTCTTTTTTACTTATATTTTTCAAATCGTGAACTTTAGATTCGATATCTTTGAGCAAAGATCTTTGATCTTTTGCTGTTGTATTAAAGGATTTTACGCTGTTTAGGAAATTATCAAAATTCTTATTTATTTCAGGCTCTTTTAATGCGCTTTTCCCTGTCGCATATATCGATTTAAGAGTTTTTTCAATATTTTTCAGTTTAGATGTTGTGATAGCAAATTTGTTATCTATTGAATTTGCCAAATTACTTATATATTCTTCCAACAGAATATTTGTATCTCCTTTGGCATGTGAATCTATATTTGTTTCAATACATTCCAATAATTTATCAATGCTCTCTGAGCTTAATGTGTTGCATTTTTTCATCTCTTTTAGTAACTTAACTATCTTATTTGAATCCTGAGCCATTTCCCAATCCTTAAATATAACTATCCCTATTTTATAATTTTACCAAGATTGCAAATAATAGTAAATTTATTTAACAATATTTATTACAAATGTTAAGAATACCGTATTGATTTAGGTTAAAAACTTTTATTAGTGTTAGAATAAGAATAAATTCGACAGCAGATTAAGAGGAAGGGATTTATGAGTCATATAGTAGTTGATGAAAACAGATGCAAAGCTTGTTATTTGTGTGTAAAAGAGTGTCCCAAACATCTTATAAAAGTAAGTAAAGATAAAGTAAACAAATTGGGAAACAGTGTTGTGGAATTTGATGATCCAAATCACGAATGTTTGGGTTGTGCTATGTGTGCGACAAGATGTCCGGATTTGGCAATTTCAGAGGTATATAGAGGTTAATATTAAATGGTAGAATGTTTAACAAATAAAAAAGTTTTAATGAAAGGTAATTATGCGATAGCAAATGCTGCAGTTCTTGCAGGTTGTCAATGCTATTTCGGTTATCCTATTACTCCGCAGAGTGAAATCGGTGAGTTTATGAGCGGAAAGATGCAAGAACTTGGCAGAGCATATATTTCTGCGGAGAGTGAACTTGCTGCAATTAATATGACAATAGGGGCATGCTCGACAGGGGTCAAAGCGATGTCTTCATCTTCATCTTGTGCGGTTGCTCTTATGCAGGAAGCATTATCGTATGCAACAACGGATGAATTGCCGGTTGTATTGGTTAGTGTCATGCGCGGAGGTCCGGGATTAGGTAATATTTATCCTTCACAAGGTGATTACACTCAAGCGGTAAAAGGCGGCGGTAATGGAGATTACAGAACAATTGTTCTTGCACCTTCTACTGTTCAAGAATGTGCAGATTTGACATACAAAGCATTCTATCTTGCTCAAAAATATAGAAATCCTACTATTTTGCTTGCAGATGGTTTACTTGGTCAAATGATGGAGCCGGTGGAATTTAAGGAATATCCGTATCCGGAAGTTGATAATTCTTCTTGGCGTCTGTCCGGCACAAAAGACCATAAGGCCAGAATAATAAGATCATATGGCCCTCTTGCTGATGATAGGTGTGTTTTCTTAGAAAAATTGTTTGATAAATATAAAAAATTAGAAGAAAATGAAACCGAATGGGAAGAAATTGGCACTGAGGATGCTGATGTAGTTCTGGTAAGTTTTGGCAGTACATCCAGAAATGTTAAAACTGCTGTAAAAATGTGCAGAGAAAAAGGTATTAAAGCAGGATTCTTCCGACCTATAACGTTGTTCCCGTTCCCGAACAAAAGATTAAAAGAGCTTTCTAAAACTGTTAAAAAATTCATTACAGTTGAAGTTAATATGGGACAAATGGTAGATGATGTTCGTCTTGCCGTAAATGGTGTTGTTCCTGTTGAACTTATCCATAAAGGCGTTGGAGCTCCGCCTGATCCGGAAGTTATATTTAAACAAATTGAGGAGTTGATATAAATGGCTACACAAGTTTTTAAAATCCCAAATACAATAAAAGAAGATGCGAAATTCACGTTTTGTCCGGGTTGTGATCATGGCGTAGCTGTAAGACTGGTTGCGGAATGTTTAGAAGAACTTGGAGTAATAGATAACACCATTGCCGTTTGCGGTATCGGTTGTTCGGTTACGATTTACGATTTTATTGATATGGATGCACTTGAAGCTCCGCACGGCAGATCTGTTGCTGAGGCAACAGGTGTAAAAAGAGCCAAACCTGATAAATTCGTGTTTACCTACTCAGGAGATGGAGATTATGCTTCTATTGGCTTGGCTGAAGGTATGCATGCCGCACTAAGAGGTGAAAAAATCACATCAATTTGTATAAATAATACAACTTATGGCATGACAGGAGGGCAACTGGGGCCGACAACTATGCTCGGGCAGGTTACTACAACATCTCCTACGGGCCGTAATATTGAATACTACGGCTATCCGATCAAACTTGCTGAACATATTGCTTTATGTGACGGAACTGCGTTTAGTGCAAGAGTTTCATTGGATACAGTTGCTAATATTAAAAAAGCAAAACAGGCAATTAAAAAGGCTTTTGAGGTTCAGCTAAAAGGCTTAGGTTATAGTTTTGTTGAAATTCTTTCAACTTGCCCTACAAATTGGAGAATGACTCCGGACAAGGCTCATGAAAGAGTTCAAAATGAAATGATGCAGGTATTTAAACCTGGTATTTATAAAGATGTTACAGTAGAAAATGTTTAAAGACAATAAGAGGAAATAATAATGGAAAAGGATTTTATAATAGCAGGTTTTGGAGGACAGGGGGTTCTTTTGGCAGGAGAAGTTCTTGCGAATGCATTCATGCTTGATGATAAAAATGTTACTTGGTACCCGTCATATGGCGCAGAGATGCGCGGAGGAACGGTAAATTGTTCTGTTGTCATGTCCGATACCGAAGTAAGTGCCGTTCAAAAGGCAAAAGCTGAATTTATTACTGTTTTAAATCAGGCTTCTTTTGATAAATTTGTCTCTTGTGTCAAAAAAGGCGGTTCTATTATCGTAAATTCTTCTCTTGCGGCGATTAAAAAGACAAGAGAAGATATAAATTATATTTTCGTGCCTATAACAAAATTGGCTCAAGAAAAGTTAGGAAATATAAAAATGGCTAATATATTGGCTCTTGGCGTATTATCAAGGGTAAGTAAATTGGTTTCTTTAGAAACTTTGGAAAAAGCGTTATACACCGTTATTCCACCTCATAGAGCAAATCTTATACCTAAAAATATCGAAGCTCTAAAACTCGGTTATGAGTATGATTTATTGAAAGTATAGTTCAAAATCACCTAAAAAGTTGATTTTAAATTTTACTGCAAGGTATATTCTTAAAAAGTAAAATGAAAGGTCCTAATAAAAGTGAAACAAGAACTTATTGCCTCTATCAAGCAAAAAGAAATTCAACTGGCGAAATTAAAAAAACATATTAATAAAAGTGAAATTTGCTCAGATTTATACGACAAAGTGTTAATAGAAAAAGCTATATTGAAAAAACAATTGGATGAGCTTTCTAATCGTTCTATTGTCGGACGTATTAAACATTTGATACCTCACAAAGAAAAATTAATTTGTGATTATTTCAAAGGATAATTTTTTATTTCATGTTGTGAATGACATTTTGGGTAATGTCATCGCCGCCTGAGATAACCATTCCTGTCGGTAATACAAGGTTGTAATTTGTCTTTTTTGCTTCTTGTGAAACAAGGGTTTTTACTTTGTTTGTGATTTTTATCATGTTTTTATTGTAATCTTCATCCATTGCAAGTTTTTTGTCTTCAATCTCTTTTCGGTATTTTGATTCCATTTGAGTAATTTTGTTTCTGTCTTGCTCATTTGCTATTTCATTTTGTGCTTTCGATATAAGAGTATTAATCTCATTCATTTGCTTTTCTTGAGATGATTTCAGGTTTTGCAGGTCTGTGGATTTTTCAAGTATTTGCGGGATATCAACAACTGCAACTTTGTATTTTGGGAATGAAACTGCAACGTCATTTGTACTGTATCCTACTAAAAAACACACAACACATGCCCCAATAATCCACATATTATTTTTCATAATTTTCTCCTTCTCTTCTGAACAATCAAATATTAAATTCATTTCTTTCCTTTTTAAATTGTCTAACAGGCTAAAAAAAATATCTCTCATGTGAGAGATATTAAACTTTTTTATAAACACGATGTATTCTTATTTCGGGGACATAGATTATATTATGCAAATATATTTTTTAACTTATCTGCTTCTTTTGCTTCTTGTTCTTCTTTTGAATTTTTATTATTCATTAATAATTCTCCGTTGTAGAAAGGATTTGAACCTTCTTTGTCTTTTGCTGTCGGAGCAGTGAATATACTCATAAATTTTGTTTTATTTGAATCTGAAACTTTTTGAGTTTCTGTTACAACTTCATTTACTGCCGGTACAATTTTACCTTCAACTCTGTTTGCTACTGCAGCTTGAGAGTTTAAAAATTGAATTGATTTTAGTGCTTCAGTGTTCAATTGAAATTGTAGTGCATTATTCATTGCAATTTGTTTTTGTGCATTTGCATCAATTTTACCCTGATATAAATCAATTCCCAGTTCTACCGGTTTTGCGTATGATGTTGTTTGATTTGTATTTGCGTATTGAGAACTTTTTTGAGCTGCACGATTCAAAATCTCTTTTGATACTTCTTTTAATACTGAAGTATCAATTCCGTTTTGATATAAAGATGTATAATTAACGTTCAGACTCATCCATTTATCCCTTTTGTTTCCGTACATTATTGTATTCGGCATATTTGTATAAAATCTTTAATAATTTATCACTTATTGTTAATATTTTGTTACATTTATAGTACTAATTTAATGGCAATTTTTTATAAATAGTTGTTTTAATTAATGTATGGAAGGAAAATTACAGGTAGAAAATCCATTAAATAAACCCATGCATTATGGTAATGACGGCCCAAGAGTAGGTGTAGTTCCAACTCCCGGGTATTTGCCAATGCCAAAAATTTATTCCGGTTCTGATTGTTTAAATCAATACAATCAGATGCAAAAAGATTTATATATTTCTCAAAGGACTGCAAGACCAAAGAAAAAAGGTGCGCCTAAGATAATAAAGATATTATTCGGTGCATTTGCCGCGTACATATTATGTGCTCTTGCTAAACCGTCTTTAACAAAATTCTTCGGTAAATTTAAAAGATAGTCTTGTTATTCTGCGACTTCAAACTCTCTAAGTTGAGTATAAATTATAGGAGAGAATTCTTTAGATGTCACGATATCAATTATTTTGTACGAATTTGGTACATTTATAATTGATGGAGTTGAAATGTGGTAAACTCCGTCTTTCATATTTTCACCGTTAGTATGGAAATGCCCTGATAATACGGCAAGTACGTTGTCGTGTTTGGAGAGCATATTTTGGTATTCTTCAACTTTATATGTTCTGTGTGTTTTTAATTTGTTTTCTACCCCATCAGGATATTCAACAGGGAAATGTTGGAATATTATCGCATTTTGTTTCTCATTTTTTGACAAAGTTTGATCAACCCAGTTTAGTGTGTCTTTTCTGTAATATCCAATAGAGCCGGGTATTACTTCTTTTGCACCGTCTACGACTAAAAATAAAAAGCCGTTTTTAGAGAATTTATAATTTGCAGTTTTTTGTCTGTAAAACGGATTGCCTTCTCTTAAAATCTCAAAATATCTTATTTTGGACATTTTTTTGTTCTTATAAACGTCATGATTGCCCAAAGCTATATAATATGGGACTTTAAGTTTTTTTATTATTGAGATAAATGTTCTTAAATTGTCTTCTGTCGGGTTGTTTATGTTATCTCCGGTAAAGACAACAAATGCGATTTCAGGCTGAGAATTTATATCTGCTATTGCACTTTTAAGAACCTTTTGAGAATATTCAGATCCTGTTGAAATATGTGCATCTGTTATTTGAACAAATTTTATATTTTCTGCTTGAGCTTTTGTTGTTGTAAAAATCAAGCATATTATTAAACAAAAAAGTGCAAAAATCCTCTTCATATATACATTCTCCCTATAAACCTAATTATAGCATGAAAATTACAAAATGTGCTATAATCGTGCCATGAGATTAGATAAATTTTTAAAAGTTTCAAGGTTAATAAAGCGCCGTACTGTCGCAAATGAGGTGTCTGATATGGGCAGAGTGTTCATCAACGGCAATCCTGCTAAACCTGCAAAACAAGTCAAAGAAAATGATATTATTGAGATTGAATATGCTTCAAGAACTCTTAAAGTTAAAGTTTTAAAAGTTCCGTCTAATGCTGTTAGTGTGCAAGAAGCTCCAAATTTGTATTCCATTTTAGAAGAATAAATTATTAAGCATTGTAACAAAATAATGTTTAACTGAAATTCCGTATTTATAAAAAACTTTATTTAATTATAGAGAGCAGATTATACGGAGATATTTAAGATGGTTGACGGTATTCAAGGTAATGGACGAGTAAATTCAAATATTAAGTTAAATAATATTGAAAAATTAAAAAATTCTATCGCTGCACCTTTAGGTGTTTTTGGATTTGGCAAAGCTAAAGAAACCTCTTATTCAGGACCGGTTGAGGCTTTGGCTGCAAAATTTAATTTTGAAGCTCCAAAATATCCAAAAGGCGGTATTAAAGAGAACTTAGTCATAAAAGCGGAAGATTATATTCCGGATGATGTATTCAAAGAGAATGCATATTGCGAGGTTTAGTCAAAAAAAAGAGATAAGTTTTAACTTATCTCTTTTTTTTGTTTTGTATTTAATTCTATGCAGAATAAACACTAACTTGTTTTCTGTCACGTCTGTGAGGTTCAAATTTAACTGTGCCGTCAATCATAGCGTACAATGTATCATCAGAACCGATACCTACGTTATTTCCCGGATGAATTTTTGTTCCTCTTTGACGAACAAGGATATTACCAGCTTTAACTGCTTCTCCACCGAATTTTTTAACGCCTAAACGCTTCGCTTCGGAGTCGCGGCCGTTACGGGTGGATCCCATACCTTTCTTATGTGCCATTTTTCATTTTCTCCTTTTTACTTAACTAACTACATTTACTGCGTTATTCAGCTGAAGCTTCAGCAGTTTCTTCTTTTGTTGATTTTTTAGCAGAAGTTCTGATTTTTGAAATCATAACTCTTGTAAATTGTTGTCTGTGTCCTTGTTTTTTTCTGTAACCTTTTTTAGGCCTTTGTTTGAACACGATGATTTTTTTAGCTTTGTCATGTTTAAGGATCTTACCTTCAACAGAAGCTCCTGATACATAAGGTTGTCCAACTTTTGACTTTTTGCCGTTAACAAGCATAACGATTTTGTCAAAAACAACTTTAGAATCTGCTTCGCCTTCTAATAGCTCAATATCAACGTAGCGTCCTTCTTCTACTTGATACTGTTTTCCGCCAGTTTCAACTATTGCGAACATTTTTTTATCCTTTCGTTTGTGGGATCGTAATTATACCGCTAGTGTGGGGTACAATATTTTTCATAACGATTGCCCGAGTAATCACTTATAGTTATTATTAAACGATAATATCGCATTGTCAAGCTATTTTAATATTTATTAATTATTATGCAATGCTTTGTTATTTGCGTTAAAATATTATTATGTTTACTAAAGAAGAATTGATAAATATAACAGGGGCGCAAGTTCTTAAAGATGATATAAGCAATGATGCAGATCTTTGCTTGTCTACCGATACCCGAACTATTTCATGTGGTGATATTTATTTACCTCTAAAGGGTGCCAGTTTTGACGGAGAAGATTTTATCGAAACTGCTATTGAAAAAGGTTCAAAAGCATATTTTACAACAAAAGATGTTGTTTATGACGGAGCTGAATTGGTATTGAAGGTAGAAAATACTTTGGACTCTTATCTTAAGATCGCACAGTATTACAGAGAAAAAATAAATCCTATAACTGTTGGAATAACGGGAAGCTCCGGTAAAACAACTACGAAAGAGCTTGTTTATTCTGTTTTGAGTCAAAAATTCAAAACCCAGAAAACTTATTTAAATCATAACAACGAAATAGGTTTTTGCCAAACTGTTTTATCTATGAAAAGTGATACTCAGGCGCTTATTGTTGAAATGGGTATGAGGGGACTTGGTGAAATTGAGCTTATTACTTCCCATTTAAAACCTAATTATGCAATTATAACAAATTGCGGGAGTGCTCATGTCGGTCGTTTAGGTTCTTTAGATAATATTGCAATTGCAAAATGTGAAATCGCTAAAGGACTTATGCACAATGGTGTTTTCATCGGATTAGACCAAGATATTATGAAAAAACATCTTAATTATTCAGGAAAGAAAATATTTTATTCCTTGAAAGATGTCAATATTATTGAACAGTTAAAATCATATTCTAAGTTTGAATATAAAGGAAAGCTATATGAGCTTAATGTTGAAGGAGAATATAATATAGAAAATTCATTGTCTGCAATAGAATTGGGACTTGAATTAGGGCTTTCATACGAGGAAATCCGCGCCGGTTTAGCTTCATATCGTCCGATAGAAAAAAGATGGGAAATGGTTTGCGTAAATGGTTTAAATCTCATAAATGACAGCTATAATGCAAACCCGGAATCCGTAAAAGCTTCCGTTAAAACTTTTGTTGATTTATATTCAAATCCTGTGGTGGTACTTGGTGATATGTGCGAACTCGGAGATGAGAGTGCTATATATCACAGGCAGGTCGGAGAATATCTTGCACGTTCTAACCATAATGTTAAATATTTGACTGTTGGCAAGTATGCTTCTGAAATTGCTAAAGTCCTTAATAATAGCGGCTTTGATGCAAAGGCATTTGACAATAACAAGGATGTTTCTTGTTACATTGTTGAAAATTTGAATAACAGTAATACAATATTTTTGAAAGCTTCTCGTGCGATGAAGTTTGAAGAAATTATAGAAAATATAAAAAAATAGAGGGATATTAAGATTATGATAATGGCTGCTGTGGCATTTTTGCTCGGATTTATATTGTGTTCGCTTTTTGGCGTCCCTTATATTTCTATGTTGAAAAAGAAAATGATAGGTCAGTATATTAAAGATGTTGCACCTGAAGCTCATGCTAAAAAAGAGGGAACTCCGACAACCGGCGGTGTTTTTATTGTTGCTGCAATAATTATGGCGTCTGTAATAACTTTATGCCTTGCTCAAAAAATGAATTCCCTCGCTTTAGTGGTGATTATAACATTGGCGTTTTATACATTTGCTGGCTTTCAGGATGATTATATAAAAATTAAGGGCAAAGGTAATGACGGATTAACCCCTAGAGGAAAATTGTTCAGGCAAATTGCTATTGCTTTGTTGCCTACTTTATATTTATTAACTACAAATTCAGCTTCTTGTAATTTTGCTGTTGGTAATTGGGTTATAAATTTAGGGTGGTTTTATCCTATTTTAGCCGTATTTATTATAACAGGTGCTTCAAATGCATATAATTTGACTGATGGTTTAGATGGTTTAGCTGCAGGGTGTGGTGTTCCTACATTTATTGCATGCGCTGTTATAGCTTTATTACTTGGAAATATTGAGTTAGCAATAATTTCAGCCGCTGTTGCCGGAGCTTTGATTGGATTTTTGGAATATAATAAGCCTAAAGCTCAAGTTTTTATGGGTGATACCGGATCATTAGCCATCGGAGGTTTACTCGGTACTCTTGCTGTTATTGGTAAATTTGAGTTCTTTTTAATTTTTTGTGCAGCCGTTTTTATTGTTGAGACTTTATCCGTAATCATTCAAGTGACAAGTTTCAAAACAACAGGAAAGCGTGTATTTAAAATGGCACCTATACATCATCATTTTGAACTTCTTGGCTGGAGCGAGAAAAAAGTTGTTGCGGTATTTTCTATTGTGTCGCTTTTATGTTCCGTTTTGGCGGTTGTATTGTTTGTATTATTCAGTAAGGGGATTATATAATGAGCGTAAGAGGGAAAAAGGTTTTAGTTCTGGGACTTTCAAAAAGTGGGATTGCGGCAGCGACTTTTGCAAAAAAGCATGGGGCAAATGTTTATTTAACTGAATCGCAGGATGTTACTACTAAGGAAAAATCAGATCAGGTGAAGGCGCTGGAAGATTTGGGAATCCATGTAGAGTATGGTAAGCATTCTAAAGAATTTATTCAGGGTTCGGATATGGCTGTAACCAGCCCGGGTATTCCTCCGCGCAGTGAAATTATAAGAAAAGTCAGAGAAGAGCAAATCCCTGTTATATCTGAGTTGGAGCTTGCATACAGAGAATGCGATATACCGTTTATTGTTATTACGGGTACAAATGGTAAAACAACTACGACATCTCTTACGGCGCATATTTTATCTAAAAAGTTAAAAACTATGGCTTGCGGGAATATCGGAACTCCGCCTTGTTCTATCGCGGATGAAAATTTAGATTATTTTGTTTGTGAGGCAAGTTCGTTTCAACTTGATATGAGTACTTCTTTGAAGCCTTATATTGCGGTTTGGACGAATTTTACTCCGGATCATATTGATTGGCATAATGGTCTTGAGAATTATTTTAATGCGAAGGCCAGAATTTTTAGAAAACCTCAAACGGCCAAGTATTGCGTCTTAAATGCAAAAGATCCGAAACTTTTAGAATTTTCAAAAGAAGTTGAAGGAAATGTGTTCTTATTCGGAGAAAATATTGGTGCTAATTGTTGTTATGAGCAAGATGGCAAAATTGTTTACAAAAGCAATAATGTTGCAGAAGAAATTATTGCCTTAGATGAGTGTCCGTTAATTGGTGAACATAATTATCAAAATATTATGTGTTCTATAATTTGCGCAAAGTTAACAGGTATTGATAATGATACAATTAAGCAGGCTATTATGGAATTTAGAGCTCCTGAACACAGATTGGAAAAAGTTTGTGAGGTAGGTGGGGTTACGTTCTATAATGACTCCAAAGCAACAAATCCTGAGGCTGCAATTGTGGCTATAAATTCATTTAATGATAAAAATGTCGCTCTTATTGCAGGCGGTCGTGACAAGAATACTGATTTGGACGAATTCTGTGAAGCTGTAAACGGACATATTAAAACAGTTGTGTTGATTGGTGAAGCAACTGAAAGATTTGAGCAAAATCTTGAAAAACACCATTTTACAAATATCATAAAAGCTGCATCTATGGAGGATGCGGTTGATAAATCTGTTCATGCCGGTTCCGATGTTGTTCTTTTATCTCCGGCGTGTGCAAGTTTTGACATGTTTGACAGCTACGAGCATAGGGGGAAGGTATTTAAAGATTATGTCTTATCGCGAGTATAAATCTAAGTATCTTCAAAATAACGAAAATAAAACGAAACGAAGAAAAAAAGACTCTCCGTATTCGTTGACGCCTCCTGATAAGCCTTTGATTATTATAGTAACATTCCTTGTGATAATTGGCTTTCTGGCAATATTTTCTTCTACTGCTCCAAAGTGTATGAGAGAGGGTGCGAATATTGTATCTTTCTTATTAAAACAAGGAGTGTATGCTGTTTTTGGTTTCTTTGCAATGGGATTTTTTGCAGGGTTTGATTATCATAAATTGGAACGATATAATGTAAAAGTTTTGTGGATTGTTGCTATTATGCTTTTACTTGTAGACTTTACTCCCCTGGGAGTTGAGATAAACGGGGCAAGAAGATGGCTTGGACTTGGCCCTTTGCAATTGCAGCCGTCTGAATTTGCAAAACCTTTATTTTGTATGATGCTTGCGTCTTCATTTAAAAATAAAGTGCAGCTTTTGAATACGGATATAATTTGTAAAGTATATTTACCATTGTTGATTATTGTATTTTTAATCTTTAAGCAGCCAAATTTAAGTATGGTAATTATATTGTTCATGACTTCTTTAGTGATGTATATTGCTGCCGGAGGTCCAATGATGCTGCTTGGAATTGGAGGGGGTATTGTCGGAGCGGGAGTTCTTGCAATGATTCCAAAGTTGCTCCACGGATATCAGATGGATAGAATTACTATATGGCTAAATCCGGGTAGTGATGCTCAAGGTAAAGGATATAATATAATCCAATCATTGATTGCTTTTGCTTCCGGCGGAATAACCGGAACAGGGTATGGCGGTTCTATTCAGAAGTTGGCATATTTGCCTGAATGTCATACAGACTTTATATTCTCAATTATTGCTGAAGAATTCGGATTTTTAGGGTGCTTTTTTATTGTCGGCTTGTTTGCTGCGCTTGTTTATAGAGGCTTTAGAATTTCTAAAAGATGCCCTGATATGTATGGAAAGCTTTTGGCTATTGGTATAACATTTATTTTTGGATTTCAAGCGTTTTTGAATATGTCTGTTGCGAGTTCGTTATTACCTGTAACCGGTGTTACTTTGCCATTTATCAGCTATGGCGGTACATCTATTGTAGTATTCTTGGCAATGGTCGGAATGTTGTTAAATATCTCAAAACAGAGAATTAGAAAAGTTAAGGTAGAAGAAAATGTCTGAAAAAACTTATTTTATAACCGGCGGTGGTACCGGAGGACATATTTATCCTGCAATAGCAGTTGCCGATGCTCTTTTACAAAAAGAAGATACTAAAAATATATATTATATCGGCAATCCTAATAATATGGAAAAAAATATAGTAAAGGATAAAAATTATACGTTTTTGCCTGTTTCAAGTTCCGGTATGCCGAGAAAATTGTCATTTGGTTTTATTAAATGGACCTTTTTGATGTTTTTAGGTTGGTTAAAATGTTGTTTTTATATATTAAAATACAAACCTGATGCCGTATTTGGAACAGGGGGGTACGTTTCTGCTCCGGTGCTTTTTGCTGCTATATCTATGAGGGTGCCTTTTGTAATGCACGATTGTGATGCTAACCCGGGGCTTGTTACAAGAAATCTCGCTCCTTATGCGAAAAGTGTTTCTGTAGCTTTTGAAGTCGCAAAGGAAAAATTAAAGAATAATAATATCTTTGTGAATGGCAATCCGATAAGAAAAGATTTTTCGCTTCTAGGAAAAGTTGAAGCTCGAAAAAGATTGAATTTGTCTTCGGATAAGTTGACTATATGTATTATGGGGGGCTCACAAGGGGCAAAAACAATAAATGATGCAACTGTTGTCATTCTTAAAGATTTGGTTGAAGAATTGGATTTACAGGTTATTTTTCAAACAGGTAAGAAAAACTATGATAGTGTTATTCAACAATTAGAGGATATTTATCCGGAGTATAGCAGGAATTCAAATATTATAGTAAAACCTTATTTTGATGATATGATAACGATTTTAAAAGCTGCTGATATCGCAATTTCACGTTCCGGCTCTTTAAGTATTTCGGAATTATGCGCGTGTGCTGTTGCTACTATCTTTGTTCCTTATCCATACGCTGCTGCGGATCACCAAAGAAAGAATGCAAAGTATATGCTTGAAAAAGGTGCAGGTTTATATATTGAAGACTCAGAGCTCAGTCCTGAATCTTTAAAAAATAGTATTTTATCTTTGGTAAATGACAAAATCGACCTTGTAAATATGCAAAATAGTGCACTTGATTTGGCAATTTATGATGGCGCTGACAGAATTGTAAACCAAATATCTAAGGTTTTTGATTAACCCAATTCTCCAAGAGTTTGTAAAAATTCTTTATTTGCGTCAATTGCTTCTTTTGTTCCTGCAATAGAGTATATCGGTTTTTGTGAGAAGATATTTTTTGCGGTATTTAGAATATCTTCTGCTGTAATAGAGTCTATTGTTTCGAATTTTTTATTAAAGTAATTTATTCCATAAGGATTTTTGCCGCTGTCAAAAAGTATACCATTTTTATTTATGCTTTTTTCTGTTGCGGCTAACATCTCATTTTTGAGAGCTTTTTTTGCTGTTTCAAGTTCTTCGGATGTTACTTTTTCTGTTGAAATTTTCTTGATATTTTCTCTAAAGCCGTCAATAGATTTTTTAATATTGTCCGGAGTTTTTTCTCCTGTTTCTTTATTGTCAGTTGTGGTTTGTATTTGTAAGGTCATTATTCCGGTATCTCCGTTATTCTGTGAAAATGAAGATACTGTATACGCAAGTTGTCTTTTTTCTCTCAAGTCAGAGAACAATCTTGATGACGGAGAGCCTCCTAAAATGTATTCTAAAAGCTCTATGCAAACGCTGTCTTTTACATTTCTATTTTGTTGATATTTAAAACCTTCAAGTATTGTTGCTTGGTTTTTATTAGTTTCTGTTGTGTAGACTTTAGATTTTTCAACAGGGGTATACACGTTTTCAAGTGTTATATCTTTAGGTTGAACGGTGTGATAGTATGCAAGATTATTAAATATTTCTTGCTTTAATTCTGGGTGTTTTGAAAATGGTCCGGTTACGGAAACTTGTCCTTGCCCTTGTGTCATTATTTGATTAAATAGATTTATTACATCGTTGTATTGGAGTTTAGATAGTTTTTCTAAACGCTCTTCGGCAGTCATCTCTTGTGGGGTATTTTTGAACATTTCTTTGCCGTATTTTTCATAGGCACTAGGTTCTATCGTTGAATATTTGTCTATGCATCTTTGTACTGCTTGGGTAAATAATTCCGGTGTAAATTTTGGATATAATACTTTTTCTCTAAAAAGAGATAATGCTGTATAGGCTTTTTCTACCGGAAAATCTGCACTAATACCTATTCCTTTTGTTCCTGCTCCTATTCCGGATGAAATGGCATTATTATCTTCGATTGCTGCGATGTTTTCCCAGCTTCTTTGTTGAGAGCCGCAGTGTTCAAGCATATCATTTAAAACCTCTGCTGCTACGATATTTTGACAGATGTGTTTATTTGTTCCGATATTAATATGATAATTTACTACATCTGTATCTTCATCTTGCAGGCTTACATTAAAATTGTTTAATGTTTTGTATTCGGTGATTTTGTTTGTATCTATCGGGGTTTTATGTGTGCGTCCTGTAAAAGCGATATTACCAGTTTCTTTTGTTTTATTGTAATTGTTTATAATGCTTTCTCTTGTTGTACCTTTTGGATGGACAACAGTTAGGGCAACTTTATTTAAGTCGTAATATTTTTTTGCAGTATTTATAAAATCTTGATAGGTCATATTATCAAGTATTGTATTATAATTTGCGGTAAAATGAGTGTCTCCATTCAGAAAATCTATACCAATATACGAATTTAAAGCCTTTGAAGATTGAAATGCCTTTGAGTCTGCGAATTTAAGTTTTGTTTTTATTGCTTCAAATTCTTCAGGAGTCGGTGGAGTGACAGACAGGCTGTGTATTGCTCTATATAAATCTTTTAGCATTGGCTCTACGTTCTTTTCAGGCAAATATGAGTCAAGCATTAAGGCGGTTTTATCTGTTGGTCTGCTGCCTAATCTTTCAATATTATAATAAATTTTTGTTGAGTGTTTCTTTTCAATGTCTTTGACTCGTGATTTTATAAGACCATTGAACAATAACCCAATTGCTTCTATATGAACTTTGTCTTTAGAATTGTTATTTTCTGGTCCGGCAAAACCAATAAGCACTTCTGCGGCCCCTTCATTTTTTGTCGATATAAGATCTTGTCTTACAGGGCGGTTTGTAGGAGTCATTGGTTCGTGATGCCTGTTTGATTGAGGAGCTTTTGTAAAATTGAAATATTTTGCGATTAGGGGCATTGCTTCTTCCGGGGTTGTTTCTCCTGTGATGACGGTTACCATATTTGCAGGGAAGTAATTATTATTAAAGTAATTAACAACGTCATCTCTTGTAAGCGCGTCAATATTATCTGTCGAACCCGCCACTAAATCAGGAGCTTTAGATTTAATATTAAACAGATTTTTAATGGTTATAGTTGCTGCTCTGCTATATTCGTCAGAAAGCGCCATATTAATTTCAGAATCAACGATTTTCTTTTCTTTATCTAATTTTTCTTGTAAAAATTTTGGAGTTTGTACCATACCGGCATGAAGTTTTATTTGTCTCTCAAAGTCTGTATCTTCAAGACGCTGGGAAGATATATAATAATCGGTTAACGAGAAATTCGTAGAGGCATTTGTGCTTGCCCCCATTTTGTTTACTTCATCAAAGAAAACTTTATCACCTAAAGCTTCAGAACCGTTAAAGAGGTTGTGCTCAATGTAGTGACTTATCCCTCTTAAATGATCGGGTTCATTTAAAGAACCTGTGTTAACGTATGTTTTTACGATTGTTGCTCCTTTTTTAGGCACAATGATAACTTTTTGCCCGTTTGCGAGCTTGTAATAATGTGCAGTTAAATTATTAGGGAGTTTAATATCTTCAATATGAGAATATGCAATAGGAGCTTTTACTTGGAATTGAGGGGTGATATTTTCAACACCGGGGCCTTTTGCAATATCGTCCGGAATCGTAAAATTTTTGCCAAAACTCGTTTGTTTTTGGTTGTTAACATTTAAATTATTGTTAATACTGAAATAATTCGGAATAATTTTCATACACACATTACCTATGTATATATAAAAACACATAGTGTGAAAATATTGCCCTTTATTTTCGAAATATTAAGATTTAAAAATGGTTTGTTCTCTGTCTGGCCCAACTGAAACAATAGATATAGGGGTTTCGAGAACTTCTTCTAATCTTTCTAGATATTTTCGTGCATTAATAGGCAGATCTTCATATTTTTGAATTTTTGTAATATTTTCCCCCCAGCCTTTGTGGGTTTCATATACCGGTTCTAAATATTTGTGGATATAAACATCTGTTGGATATGATTTGTATATTTTACCGTCACGCTTATCTTTGTATGCGATGCAAAGTTTTATTTCATCAAATCCGTCGAAAACATCAATTTTTGTTAGAGCTATTGATGTTATTCCGCCTACAAGACAAGCATATTTCATTGTGACAGCATCAAACCACCCGCATCTTCTTGCTCGGCCTGTTGTAACTCCATATTCGTGTCCAATTTCTCTGATTTGTTCTCCTGTTTTATCTGTAAGTTCTGTTACAAATGGACCATCTCCAACTCTTGTTACATAGGCTTTTGCAACGCCAATTACTTCATTTATTACAGTCGGGCCATATCCTGAACCTGTTGCAGCTCCTCCGCCAACCGGGTTTGAACTTGTTACAAACGGGTATGTCCCGTAATCCACGTCAAGCATAACTCCTTGAGCTCCTTCAAATAAGATTTTTTTGCCATCTTTTTTAAATTTTTGAAGCATTTCTTGCCATTCAAAGCATACGTATGGCTCAAATATTTTTGCGTATTTATCACAAAGTCGGAGAACTTCTTCTTTTGTATATGTTTTCAAGCCATATAATTCTTTCAGTTGTTTATTTTTTGTTGGTAGAATTACGTCAAGCTTTTCATTTAATGCTTCTTTAGAGTATAAATCTCCGATTTTTAGTGCAATTCTTGCCATTTTGTCTGTATATGTCGGCCCAATACCTTTTTTTGTTGTTCCGATTTTACCTTTTGTTGCATTATCTTCGCTGTATCCGTCAACTTCCGTGTGCCACGGCATTGTAATAGTTGCCAGAGGACTTACTTTTAAGCCTGAAAGATCAATATTTTCTTTTTTAAGTCCTTCAATTTCTTGTTCAAAATATTCTGGCAGAACAACTGTTCCGTTTCCGATAAAACAAGTTTTGCCTTTATATAAAATGCCTGAAGGAATAAGGTGAAATTTGAAAGTTTTTCCATGTGCTACGACTGTGTGTCCTGCGTTACATCCCCCTTGATATCTGATAATCAAATCGGCTTTTTGAGCAAGTAAATCTGTTATTTTAGCTTTACCTTCATCTCCCCATTGTGCACCAATTACAACTTTGTTTTCCATATCCCATTTCCCTTCTTTTCTCTCTTACGTAATTAAATCTTATCACGGGGGTATTAGTATATCAAATTTTTATTTTTATTTGTTTCAAAGTTTTCTTATTTAAATTGTTAATTTTTTTGTAACGAATTGTAAACAAATTAAATAACTCTGAAATTAGCCCTTTTCGAAATTTTTTATATATCTAGAGAGATTTTAAAGAGAGCTAAACATGAGTATTAATTCCGTAAATCAACAGAATAATAGCATGAACATCAAGAAGCTTCTTGAGGCGATGAAAAACGGCAAAGCCGGTGCAGCCGGTTTAAGCAAAAAAGTTCCTCAATGGGCTACAAAAGATGGCTCTGTTTTTGCTGCAAACAATGCAAGCATGATTTCCGGTCAAAACAGACTTGGAAATATTTCTGCTTTGGATAATAATAATGCAATTAAAAATCTTTCAGCATTGAATACTGCAAAATCTGTTGATGCAGTTGAAAATAAAAATGTTAACACTAATAACAATGTAAATAATAATCAACAAGTTGATAATGAAGAAAACAAAGTTGATATTTCAAATATTGATTTTGATAATTTGACTCAATTGTCAGATGTTGAATTATCAAGTGTAAAACAAGAATTACAAGAATTAAAAAATTCTGATGTTCCGATATTTTTGAGATTAAGTGTTGATAAAAAGTTGAAAAAAGTTGACTCTGAAATTACAAAAAGAGCTGAAAATCAAGAAGTAGTTCAAGATAAGAATGAGAAAAAAGAGGCAGAAGTTTCTATTTCCGGCGGGAAACAAGCAGCATCTGAAGCAAAGCAATATCAAGGTTCTACCGCTCAAGGGACAAAAGAAACTCAGCGCAATACTGCGAAAATGAAAGAAGCAGGCAGAGATGCAAAAAATATTGATAAAAAGATGAAATCTGATGAGGCTAAGTTTAAAAAGGAAATGAAAGCTACTGAAAAAACTGTGGCCGCGAATCAGAAATCTATGTTAAAAGATGCAAAAGCTATTGAATCTTTAAATGAAGCAAATGAAGCTGCAAATGCTGAAATTGAAGAATTAAATGCTCAATCCGAAGCATTATCTATGCAAAGTCAAGAAGAAGGAGCAGAAGACAATTCATCTCGAATTGATGAAATAGGTGCAAGAATTCAATCAAGATCTGCATCAATTGATTCTAATCAAGCTCAAATCGGTAAAAGACAGGTTTCAATTCAAAAAACATCTGCTAAAACCAACAAAGCAATTAGAACAATGTCTAGAACTGCAAAATCTTTTGCAAAAGTTTCTGCAAAAAATGTATCTGCAATGCAGCAGAATCAACAAGAATCCAATAAAGCAATGGAAGTTGCAAATAAAGTAGATCAAATTGCAGGATACACAGCGACTGCAGGGCAAATGACTCAATATGTCGGTAAAGGTATGATTGCATTAGGTTCAGCCATGATTACCGGCGGTCAGGCATTAATTAGTGCAGGCGCAGTTACAGAAAAAGTTGGTATTTCTGTTGAAACAGTCGGTAACTATGGTAAGATGGCTGCAAGTGCTACAAAATCCGTTATTAGTGCCGTACAGGGTGATTTTGCTGGAGCTTTGATGTCTGCAGGTGCAGCAGTTATGTCCGGAGCTTCAGCTGTTAAGGGCACAAAAGAAATGGCAAGCGGTTTCCAAAGTGTAAATAAAGAAGCTGCTAATGCTTCAAAAAATTTGGCTGAAAAAACTAAGGCTAAATCTGAAAAGTTGACTGAAGCTGCAAAAAATGAAACTGATGCAGGAAAAATCGCCAAAATGAACGATAAGGCAGCAAAATTAAAAGAAAAAGCTGGTAATTCATTTAAAAAAGCTGAAAATTATCAAAATAAAGTTGATAATTATAACATGAGCCAATATGAGAAAGCTGCGAATAAATCCAGCGAAGCTACTAAAAGTGAGATGGAAGAAACTCTTAATAATGCAAAAAGTGGTAATGCGGATGCAAAAGAAGCGATTACTAAATGGGCAGATGAAAAACAAGCAGCCTTTGAAAAAAGAATGAATAATGTAATGCAATTAGGCGGAGTATTAATGCAAGGTGCTCAAATGATTGCAGCTAATCAGCAACAAACTCATGCAACTGCTGTAATTGGCCGTCCGGTAAGGGCTCAACATTTGCACAGAGCTCGTGTATAAAATAAAAATAACTCTCTTTTAATCTTAATATAATGTGTCCGCCCCTTGAAGTAATTCAGGGGCTTCACTTTTGTTTGTGGCATGTTGTTTTGCACAGTGGATGATTGATGTCATTGCGAGCGGGGGTAAATGTTGTAATAAATCTTACGCATTTTTTCATGTCATTGCGAGCTTTAGCGAAGCAATCCAGCCGTTTTGAATAATTTGTTTAATCTAGATTGCCGCGTCGTCACTATCGTTCCTCCTCGCAATGACAATAGTCCCCCACCCAACCTCCCCCGCAGGGGAGGAGAAATAGTTACGTCATTCTGAACCTGATTTGTACTTATCAAACCTATCAAACTTATCCAACTTATCAAACCTATCAATGTACCCCACCCCCTACCCCCTCCCTCAAGGGGAGGGGATAAACCTTACCCCACCCAACCTCCCCCGCAGGGGAGGAGAAATAGTTACGTCATTCTGAACCTGATTTGTACTTATCAAACCTATCAAACTTATCTAACTTATCAAACCTATCAATGTACCCCACCCCCTACCCCTCCCGCAAGGGGCGGGGATAAACCTTACCCCTCCCAACCTCCCCCGCAGTGGAGGATTGATGTCATTGCGAGCTTTAGCGAAGCAATCCAGCTGTTTTGATTTTTTGTTAGACCTAGATTGCCACGTCGTCACTACCGTTCCTCCTCGCAATGACAATAGCCCCTCACCCTACCCCCTCCCGCAAGGGGCGGGGATAAACCTTACCCCTCCCAACCTCCCCCCGCAGTGGAGGAATATACAGCAGGCTCTCTTTATGAAGCGGCGAGGGGATGTATTTTTTTGTTGAATTATACTTCTACACGTGTTAAAATATTATCTATAAAATGATTTTGAGGTAGGGATATGAAATTAAGTTTTAATTATAAAAAAATCGGTATGGCAGCCGGAATTTTAGTTGTAGGTTTATATCTGTTGTATTTGCTTTTGCCGTTTGCACTCAACCCTTTTATAAAATCTTATGCTCCTCAGATTGAGAATATTGTAAAAGAAGCTGCGGGATTTGATTTAAAGATTGAAGATTTTGGCATAACTACGTCGGCAGATTTAACTATTGGTGTAAAATTCAAATCTTTAACCCTATCTTTACCGGATGAGACAACTCCGTTTTTTACCGGTAATGACGTTAGTGCAAATTTAAGGCTCATACCTTTACTGAGAAAAAATATTCAGCTTGGAAAAGTTGCAGCATCATCATTATACGGTTCTTTAATCGTAAAAAAAGATGGAACTTTGGTTGTGCAAGACTATTTGCTCTCTAATCAAAAAGAATCTGAGGCTATGCAATCTTTACCGTATGGCTTAAAACTGTCAAATCATTTGCCTGATATCTATATTGACAATTATAAGTTCGAATTTTTGGATTCTGTTGATAATAAATCTTATTATATTCAGGGTGAGAAATTAAAAATTTCTGATTTTATTCTTGATAAAAACATAAAAATCTCAACAATAGGCAAGGTTGTTTTTGATAATCAAGTTATATCAAATTACGATATAAAAATTCATAATAAAATTATGCCAAAACTTATATTGGATGATATTGTATTCCCTAAAGAAGTAGTCTTACAAGGTGAAAATATTAGTGATGACAATATTCCAACAATGGCAAACCCGAGTGAATATACAATTATAGATATTTTCAAGCTAATCAAAAATAATCAACTCAGAGCTGATGTATTTGCAAATATTAAAGTTGCCGGAACGTTTAAGCATCCTATACAAAACGGTACATTTGAAATTAATTCAATGAGTGTTGCTGTTAACGGAAAACCATTGCCTGAAAGTTATGCAAAATTAATCTTTAAAGGTAGTAAAACGGATGTAAATTCTGTTATATATACTTCAGATGATGTCAATGAAAAAACTGTATTAAACGGATTTATAAATTTCGGTAAAAAGGCTGCACTGGATTTGAATTTGAAATCTAATGCGAAATTTAATCATATTATAAGATTAATCGATAGTGTACTTCAATCATTCGGGATGAACGATTTGAAAACCGTTTCTGCAACAGGGCAAATTGATGCGGATTTGAAAATAAGTTCTGATTTAAAAGAGGTAAATTCGTCAGGATATTTGAAAGTTAATCCGTCAAGTTTGAAATATGGTTTGTATAATTTATCTGTTGATAACATTGTTGCAGATATAAATTTAGACAATAATGATGTAAATATTAAAAATGCCGGTTTTAGTGTGCTCGGTCATCCTTTAAAACTTGCAGGTACAATTAAATCTGATGCGAGTGCAGATTTGAAACTTACTGCGGACAATCTGTCTTTGAAGGGTTTGCTGGGTGCTGCAGGTCAGGTTGCTTTATTAAAAGAAAATAGTATAAATTCAGGTAGTATATCTGCTGTTGCTATTGTAAAAGGGAAATTAGATTCAATAAAACCGGATATTTCTCTTAATGTTAATAACATAAATATTTTTAATAAGCCGATGAAAGCTTATGTTGTTTTAAATAAGGCACTTGTTAAACTGCTTTTGGATAAAGAAAAGATAAATGGTGATATTGATATAAATGCTTTAAGTCTAAAAATGGATGGAGCGTCTGTATCTGTTCCAAGCGCTAAAGTGGTCATGGATACTAAAGATATCAATATTAAAAATTCTTATGTACTTATAAATAATTCCAGAGTAGATGTTACGGGTAGTGTAAAGGATTATATGTCCCAAAATATGGCTATGGATATAAAGGCTCAAGGTAATCTTGCGAGTGCTGATATTATGGCTTTTGTTCCAAAGGAATTACATTCAATGTTCCCTTATAAAGGGAGTATGCCTATTTCTGTAATTGCTGCGGGTAACCAAAAAAGTCAGGATGTTAAATTCGTGCTAAGTGCAAATCCGAAAAATTATATTCAGTTTGCAGATGTAAATTTACTCAAAGGTAAAACCACAAAAATTTCGGCTGATATGAAAATTTCCGGTAATAATTTAAAACTTTCAAATTCCGGAATTTATGCAAATAGTTTAAAAGTTGCATCTTTTGACGGTGGGATTTCTGACTTAACTTCTAAACAGAAGCTAAATTTAAATATTTCTCTTCCAAATAATATTTCTTTCCCTATTTGGGGTATGGGTAATTCTAATATTACTGCAAACGGTCAAGTTAACATTTTAGGGGCAATAGATAATCCTAAAGTGACAGGGAAAGTAAATATAAGTGATTTATCCGTCAAAGAAATGAACTTTGCTATGAAAAATTTGCTGTTAAATCTTAACGGGTCAGGTATAGCCGGTGATGCAACTGCTGATAGCTTAAAATTTGACGGCATTAGCGCAAGTAAGTTAAGCTCGAAATTTTCGCTTACGAACTTTAATAATTTGTACTTGAGTGATATCAGTGGAACTTCTTTTGGAGGAAAAATCAGCGGAAAAGTTTCATATAATATCGCAACAACAGGCATGAGTGTTGATATGAGCGGAAAAGGTCTTAACTCAATGGATGCAGTATATGGTGCAGTCGGGATACCAAAAGCTCTTACAGGTACTCTTGGTTTTCAAGCAAAATTTACGGCAAAAGGTATTACGGATAAAGAAATAATTCGTTCGTTAAAAGGGGATGTTAATTTTGATATTGCAGATGGAAGATTCGTAAGTATCGGACGTTTTGAAAACCTTGTTGCGGCTCAGAATATTGCTTCTAATTCTATATTTAAGTCTGCCGTTTCTGCTCTTTCCACCGTAAATGCTGTACAGGAGACAGACAGATTTAAATCAATTGTCGGAAATATTAAATTATCTGATGGCGCTGCTAATATTTCAAATATTAAAGTAGCGGGTCCGTTGATGAGTTATTATGTTACAGGGGTTTATTATATTATTCCAAATACTGCGAATTTGAATATATTAGGACGATTGGATTCAAAGGTGGTATCTTACCTTGGACCTTTAGGGCAGCTTTCTGCAGAGAAGTTGTTGTCTTATATCCCTGAAATAGGGCCCGCAACTGCAAAATATTTAAGTTTATTGACTCAAAACCCTGCAACGGAAAAGACCGAGCTTATTCCGGCACTAACATCAAACAGTACAGGTTCTAAGGATTTTAAAGTCCATTTTAATGGCTCTATTGAAAAATCTACATCTATAAAATCATTTAAGTGGCTTTCTAAGTGTGATACAACTGAAATGAATTTGAAAAAAGATTTGCAAGATGCTACAGAAGCCGTAAAAAATAATATTGAGTCAAGAATAAAAGAGGCTCAGACGACAGCGGAAACTGTTCAAACAAATGTTAATAATATTATTGAAGCTAAAAAACAGCAGGTTCAGGATGTTAAAAATCAGGTCAATCAAACAAAGCAGGATATAGAAGATGCTAAAAATAATATTAAAAATCTGTGGAATTCTATAAAAAATCCTCAAATAAATACTCCTGCCGAGTCTTCTACTTCGCCTGCGACTTCTGGTGAAAGTTCAAAAACTCCAGCCCCTTCCGCATCAGATGGAGGAACTTCTGCTCCGGCATCGTCAGCGCCTGCAGTTCCTGCAAGTGAGACTTCGACGCCTGCCGCAGCTCCGACAGAAAATGCTGCACCGCAGGAACCTGGGACTTCAGATATGAGTGGAGTTCTAGGGTAAAATTTACAATATACAAGCAAGAACCATAAGTATGAGTGTTCCTATTTGAAATGCTGTCGCCATGTTTTGATTAAATCGGTTACTATCGTATCTTCGTGCACTTTTTTGTGCTTGTATTGCGCTGGACAATCTTTCGATACGTTCTGAATCGCTATCATTCGGGAAACTGGTGCCAAATACGGATGTCTCAATTCTGGTCAGTCTTTCTGATGTTGGTTGATTTTCGTATTTTGTTTTATATAATTTTTTCTCTATTGTTGATAAATTTAGAGGTTTTGAAGATGTATTCGAACGCGGAATATAGCTGTAATCGTCATCATAAGAATTGTTGTTATATGAATCATAATCATACGGGGTACCGTATTGATTTAGGTGATAATTTTGAGCCATTTTGCTGGGTTGAGAATGGTAAAAATTATTTTCTTGCTGATCCATTCCGTTTGCCATAAAACTTTGAGGTTTTATTTTTGCTTTTAGTCTGTCTACACGTGTGGATAAGTCGTCTTTGTCATAGGTTTTATTAAATGTTTTTTGTTCTAATTTTGAAAGTCTTGTTTTTATATTTTCTTTTTTATTTTCTTGTTTAAAAACATGTTTTTCAAGTTCATTTATTACGGGGTAATCCATATTTTGTGCTTCAGGCGGTTCTTTTTCTGACAAAATAAAGTCTTCTTCCTCCATAAATGTATCTTCTTTGGGAGTAATTTCTTGGCCTATTTGATCTGCGACAAGGTCTTTTTTTAATTTGGCAATCCGTGCTTGAAGCTGACCAGAAGACTTTTTGCCGTAAACTTTTTCTTCAATTCTGTTTACTCGTAGTTCATCCTTTTCGTTTGAATATGTATATCCGTATAGTGAGTTTTCTATTTTATCAAGAGTTGCATTAGCTGCAAATATCGGTTGTATACTCATTGTTAACGCTAATAAAATAATAATTCTTTTCATTGTAAATACTCCTTAGCGTTAGGATAAATGTTTTTAGGGGTAAATGTTATTCTATAAATTGAGAATTTTTGTGCAATAAAAAAGAGTGCTTTTTGTTTAAGACAAAAGCACTACTTTTTATAATTATAGCCTATATGATTTATATCGATTTTGATAGTTTTAATTCTTTTAGAGCTTTTAGTTCTGCTTGGTATGGAGAAATTGCCGTAATTTCTTCAATAACTTTCGGAAGTTTTTCTATTACATAATCAATTTCATCTTCTGTGGTAAATCTGCTCAAGCTCCAGCGAATGCTTCCGTGTATTGCGGTGAACGGTACATTCATTGCTCTTAGGACATGGCTTGGTTCTAAAGAACCTGATGTGCAGGCAGAACCTGAAGATGCACAAATCCCAAGATCCGAAAGGTGTAGAAGTATAAGTTCCCCTTCAATATATTCAAAACCGATATTTGTCGTGTTTGGAACTCTTTGAGCCAGTCCTGTATTAACTCTGGCATTGTATATATTATGAATAATACCTTTTTCCAGTTTATCCCTAAGTCTTTTTACTTCGGTTAATTCATATTCCATATTATCAATCGCAAGTTCAGCAGCTTTCCCAAGTCCTACTATATACGGTACATTTTCTGTTCCTGCTCTTTTGCCTCTTTCTTGGTGACCGCCGATAATCAAAGGTGTTATCATTGTTTTTGAATTTACATACAATGCTCCAACACCTTTTGGTGCGTGTAATTTATGTCCGGATATTCCGACCATATCAACGCCTGCTTCTTGCACATCAATAGGAACTTTGCCTGCTGCTTGAACACCGTCTACAAAAAATTTGGTATTCGGATTTTTTGATTTGATAATTTGAGAAATTTCTCCGATTGGGTTCAAGACTCCTGTTTCATTATTTGCCCACATAACTGATACTAAAGCTGTATCATCTTTTATTGCATTGCGTAATTGGTCTAAATTCAATTCTCCGTTTGAATTTACTCCGATATAATCAACATTGTATCCTTGTTTTTCAAGATATTTATATACATTCAGAACGCAAGGATGTTCAATTTGTGTAGTAATAATATGCTTTTTAGTTTTGTCAGAAGCTAGTACTCCTCGAATGGCTGTATTAGCACTTTCTGAACCGCAGGATGTAAATATAATCTCCTTTTCATCTGCGGCGTTGAAAAAGTCTTTTAATTTGCCACGTGCTTCTTTTATAGCTTTTGATGATTTCTTACTAAAATCATACATACTCGAAGGATTTGCATATTCTTCTTTAAAATATGGCATCATTTCTTCTAAAACTTTTTCGTCTACTTTAGTTGTAGCGTTATTATCTAAATATATAAGTTTATTCATTTATTTTACCTCTATAACTCTTATATCATCGCCTAATGCCTTTTGTAGAGTTGATTCAACAAATACTTTGAGTGTCATTGTTGAATTTTTACATCCGGAGCACATACCTTTCAGTTTTACGTAAATATCTTTGTCTTTGATATCTACAAGTTCAATGTCTCCGCCATCTTTAACTAGCTCAGGTGAAATTTGCGTTTCTATAAGATTATTAACTTTCAGTATAAATTGAGTCGGTGTAAGTTCTTTTGGTTTTTCTTCCTCAACTGTACCGCTGTAATAATTGTCGATAATTTTTTGAATTTCTCCTTTGCATCTGCCGCAAGCTCCGCCGGCTTTTGTATAATTTGTTACTTCTTCTACTGTTTTCAAGCCGTTTGCTTTTATTGCATCAATGATAACTTTATCTGTTACTTGGAAACAGGTGCAAATCATTTTTTCTTTTGTTTCATTTTGAACTTCTTCCAAAGGCACATATCCATCTGCTCTATAATCTTTTAGAGCATCTTCTAAAGCTTCATAACCCATAACTGAGCAGTGCATCTTTTCAGGCGGTAAACCGTCAAGTTGATCTGCAATATCTTTATTGGTTATTTTGCGTACTTCTTCGATTGTTTTGCCTATTATCATTTCTGTTAAGATGCTTGAGCTTGCGACTGCACTTCCGCAGCCAAATGTTTGGAATTTTGCATCTGTAACAATATTATTATCTATTTTTAAATATATTTTTAATTGGTCGCCGCAAACGAGTGATCCTGCTGTACCTACTGCATCTGCATCTTCAATTGTACCAACGTTTCTTGGATGTCTGTAATGATCCATAACTTTTTCGGAGTAATCCCACATATTGTACCCTTTCTTTATAATATTTCTATGACAACATTATAAATCAAAAATTAATCTATTTAAGATAATTAATTATTATTTAATTATTGATTTTACAAAATTGAGAGCTTCTTCTTTTGTGTTAACATCACCGTTAATTTGTGCTTCGTGGAGTTTATCGAGTATTTCGCCAAGCATTGGGGATGGGCAAATTTTGAAAACCTTCATAATATCGTTCCCGTCAAGAAGTTTTGGCAGCGGCTTAATTGTTTCTTGTGCTTTGATGTAAAAATTAAGAAGTTTGTCAAGAAGTGTAAGATTTTCTTCAACCATCTCTTTTGTTACTTCCGGTCCAAGTGCGGAAAGCCTGTCTGCTTTTGCAATAATTATTGCATCAATTGCGTTGTCTTCCATTTTTCTGACATAGCGCATCATAACTTTTTCCGTTAAATCCGGTGCTGAAACAACCATTGACGGATACATATGATTTTTTATCATTAGTTTTATATAGTCAATTTGTTTATTTGAAAACATTAGTTTTTTTAGTATTGTTGGCGCAATTTTTGCTCCGGCGTCATCGTGTTTAATAAATCTGTGTCTGCCGGTATTTTCTTCGATTGTCCATGTTGAAAATTTACCGATATCGTGCATAAATGCAGCAAGTTTCAAGTGAGCAAGACGTGAAAAACCGCCAAAATCTGTTTTTAGCAAATGAGATTTTGTATATTCATCAGACTCTTCATAAAGTTTTTGCACTTGTTTAACGCTTTCTATCGAGTGGTTAAACAAATCAAGATGATGATGTGCATTTGGAGGAACTTGTTTTAATTCTTTTGTAAATGGAAAAATGTATTCTAATATTCCTGCTTCATCCATTTTTAACAGGGCCGAGTGTGCGAATTTTCCGCTAAAGAGTTTCATTAACTCATATTCTATTCTTTCTTTTGCCGGATTTTGGATAAGTTTAGAATATTTTTTTGAAATATCCATGAGTTCTTGAGAAATTTCAAAGCCTAAAATTGAGTGAAATCTGAATATCCTTAAAAGTCTGAGCGGGTCGTCTGTAAAGTTATCTTCTTGTATTCCATTTAAAACTTTGTTCTCAAAATCTTTTAATCCTTCTGTCGGATCATAAATTTCACCGGTTTTTATGTTTACAGCAATTGCATTTACTCTTAAATCTCGGCGCATAATATCTTTTTCCAAAGAATTCTCAACAGGATTTGTAATATCTAAGTAATTGATTTTATCTTGCAATACTATTCTGTAAATTTTGTTTTCTTCATCAAGCGGAATGAATTTTCCACCCAAAAAATCCGCAGCTTTTTGTGAAAAAACTCTTGCATCTTCATCTGTGACAATTAAATCTCTGTCAACTGTTATTTTGTCAAGCAAAATATCGCGCACTGCTCCGCCGACAAGGTAGATTTCATTATTAAAAAAACTTGCCAAATTATTTAGAATTTCATCTTCTTGTATTCTATTTTTTATAATTTGCGTATTCATAAATTATGTTTCCAAGTGCAACGGTTGTTGCGGTTTCTGCGCGTAAAATCATATCTCCGAGAGTGAGCATTTCTACGTGATGATTCACAAAAAAATCAAATTCATTTTGTGAAAAACCTCCCTCCGGTCCAATTATAACAAGAACTTTGTCCCCCTTTTTTATAGGTTTGTCTTTTAATGAATCTCGGATAGTTTTGTTTGCAATTCTTTCACAAAAAGCAATAATTTTATCAAAATGATTTTCCGATAAGACTTTTTCTATTGTTGTTCGCAGGTAGCATTTCGGAATTTGAGCTCTTTCGCATTGTTTTGAGCTTTCGTACATTATTTTTTGCCACTTTTCAATTTTTTTGTCTATCATTTCGTTATTGAGAGCGCAATTATCTGTTTTTACCGGATATATACCTGCTGTGCCAAGTTCTGTTGCTTTTTCGATTAAAATGTTTTGAGCGTCGCTTCTCAAAGGACTTTGCGCCAAGTATAATTCAAAATCAAGAAATCTTTTAGATGGGTATGATTTATTAATTTTTGCCTTAATTTCACTATTTGTTATTGATTCAATAATTGTCTCATATTGGATTTTATTTTCATCTATCAGTAAAAGTTTTTCGCCCGTACGAGAACGCAAAGAGCGAGCAATATGAGTATAGTTATCTTTATCTGATATTGTAACTATATTATTATCTATTTGATTTGATATGATAAAAAAATGCGGCATAATAATTCCAATTATTTTTCACGCAAGTATAATACCATAAATATATATTATTTGCCCCTGCCCCTAGTCTATAATAATTTCTTTTTCGTTTCGGTATGTTACATATCCTAAATTCGCTTTTGGAGGTTTGCGAAGATATTTTCTTTTGGTGTAAATTACCCCAATTTTTGATGATAGTGAACCCGAGGAATATTGTTTTGCAAGTTTAGCGCATTTTAAAATAAGTTCGTCTGTCAGATTTTGGGTTTTTAATAATACGTGTGAGCCGGGACAATCTTTTGTATGAAACCACAAATCATCTTCTGATGCTAATTTTGAAATTATGTAATCGTTTTGTCTATTGTTTTTGCCGATATAAATTATTGATCCGTCCTTTAAATCAATTCTTATTGGCTCAATTGCAGGTCTGAAATTCGTCTTTTTATCTTCTTTATTTTCGATTTCTGTAATTGTTTCCAGAAGTTCATCAATATTCTGAGCAATATTTAACGAATATTCTAAGCTTTCTAAGTATTCCTTTTTATGCTTATATTCTGAGATAAATTCGGATAATTTGATATTTGCAGTTTTTGCTTTGTTATATTTTTTGTAAAATTTGGTTGCATTATCTTTTATTGTTTTTGATGAATTCAAGTCTATGGTGATTTCTTTATTGTTTTCATAATCATAAAGGCTAACATTTTCGGAATAATCTTTTAGCTGATAAAGATTTGCCATAAGCAAATCGCCGTATAAACGGTATTTATCTGAGTCAATATTTGATTTTAATTTGTACTCCATTTGAGATAGTGAAGTATTTATTTTTTTTAGTTTAGTATGTGTGGCTGTACAATATTTACTTTTTAGTTTTTTGAATTTATCTTTTTCTGTTAAAACGGTATAGTAATCATCAATTATACGATTAACTTGGTTCTCAGGAAATATCACAATGTTAGATTTCATTAAAAATGCATAATGGTCTTTTACGTAATTATTATTTTCTTGTTTGGGAGGGTAAATGTATGGTATCTGGCCATAAACTTCTCTTACTTGGCTTTTATCTGCACCGACATTGTGTGCGCATCCGATTATCAAATTAGTGTCTGTATTGTAGAGAATAACATTTGAATGTTTACCCATAAGCTCTATTGCTAAACATAGATATATTTTGTCGCCAAGCTCGTTATATGTTTCGACATAAAGCTCTAAAATTCTTTCACCTTCAGGCTGAGTAATTTTTGATATTTTGGAATTTTCAAGATATTTTCTTAAAAGCATACAAAACATTGGAGGTTTTGCAGGCATTTCTATTCTGCGTTTTTTTTCGTTCGCTTCTGACAAGAAGCAAATATGATAAAATTTAGGGTCAATATTTATATAAAATTTTCTTGTGAGGCCGTTATTTCTTAATGATAATAAAAGCTCCCGTCTTGTAGGCTGTTGAATTTTATTTATTCTTGCCCCAATTAAAAAGTCTTTTTCTTCTTTTATAAACTCTTCTAATATCAAACTATCAAATGTAATCATAAAGAAAATTTACCAAAAATGAATATTTTTGTCCACGTTTGTTTTGTTCATGTTAAAATTAATAGGCAAATATAAATAGAGTAAAAAGGAAAGTTAAGAGATGATTAAAACAAATTACAAAGACCATGAATGCGGAAAGTTGAATTTAAGCAATATTGATCAAACAATTACCCTTTCCGGTTGGGTTTCTACAGTCAGAGATTTGGGCGGTATTTTATTTATTGAACTTCGTGACAGATCAGGATTTTTTCAGTTAGTTGCAAATCCTCAAATTAATCCTCAAGTTCATGAAGTATTCGGAAAAGTTAGAAGTGAATATGTAATAAAAGTTTCAGGAAAAGTTACAAGACGTCCTGAAGAAACTTATAATGAAAAATATCCGACAGGTCAGGTTGAAATGTATCCTGACTCTGTTGAAATTCTTTCTGAAGCCAAAACATTGCCTTTTGTTTTGGATGATGAAAATGTTTCTGAAGATATTCGTTTGAAATACAGATACTTGGATTTAAGACGTGAGCAAATGTTATCAAAACTTGTTCTTCGTCACAACATTGTTCAAGCAATCAGAAATTATATGAATAACTTGGACTTTTTGGAAGTCGAAACACCTATTCTTATCAAAACAACTCCTGAAGGAGCAAGAGATTATTTAGTTCCTTCACGTGTACAAGAAGGTAAGTTCTTTGCACTTCCTCAATCTCCTCAAATCTTTAAGCAACTTTTGATGGTTGGCGGAATTGAAAGATATTACCAAATTGCAAAATGTTTCAGGGATGAAGATTTGCGTGCCGACAGACAGCCTGAATTTACTCAAGTTGACATTGAAATGTCTTTTGTTGAACAAAAAGATGTAATCAGTGTTGTTGAAGGTTTGATTGTTGATGCGTTCAAGGCTGCAGGAGTAGAAGTTAAACCTCCATTTACTCAAATCACTTGGCAGGAAGCTATGGACAGATTCGGCTCAGATAAACCGGATACAAGATTTGGTTTGGAACTTTTTGATATAGGTGATATTATTATGCAATCCGAATTCCAAATTGTTAAAAATACATTGGAACAAGGTGGTATTGTTCGTGGTATAAGAATTCCTGGCGGAGCTAAATTCTCAAGAAAAGAAATTGACGATATTACAAAAATTGCGGTTTCATTTGGAGCAAAAGCTTTAGCAAATATTATTTACCAAGAAGACGGTACGCCAAAATCACCTGCTCTTAAGTTTGTTACAGATGAACAGGCAAAAGCTATTCAAGATAGAGCCGGCGCTCAAGCAGGTGATATTATTTTCTTCTTAGCTGATAAACCGAAATTGGTTTACGATATTATGGGAAGATTGAGATTACACTTTGGTAAGATGCTTAATTTGATAGATGAATCTAAACATAATCTGCTGTGGGTAGTTGACTTCCCGATGTTTGAATGGTCTGACGAAGAAGGCAGATATATGGCTATGCACCATCCGTTCACTTCACCTAATTTAAATGATTTAGATAAGTTGAAATCAGGCGATTTAGGTAATGTTAAATCTATTGCTTATGATATTGTATATAACGGAACTGAGCTTGGCGGCGGTTCTGTTAGAATACATTCATCAGAAGTTCAACAAGAAATCTTCAAGGCATTAGGCTTGACTCAAGAAGAAGCTGAAGAAAAATTCGGATTTATGGTAAATGCACTTCAATACGGAACACCACCTCACGCCGGTCTTGCAATTGGTTTAGACAGACTTGTTGCTCTGCTTGCAAGAACTGATTCTATTCGTGATGTCATTGCATTCCCTAAAAATGCAGGAGCTAAATGTTTGATGTCTGGTGCTCCTGGAGAAGCATCAATTCAGCAGTTGCGAGAACTTCATATTAAAAGTACGGTAACAAATAAATAATAAATAAAAAAGCGGTTATTTAAACCGCTTTTTTTTATTTGATATATTTCGTAAAATATTTCGTAAAATTTTTAGGATTAAACTCCTTTATATTCAGCATATTTGAAATTGCTTTTGCATCCATTACTTGTGAATTTTTGTTGATTTTAGGATTTATTTCCCAAACACGTGGTCCGTTGTTATAATTGTTGTCAGGAGGAGGCAGTGCTCCTCCTGCAGCTGCAGCAATTTTTTTTCCTGATTTTTCAAGGTTTTCTCTTTTTACTCTATTAGACAACATTATTCCGTTTGCGGCTGTTTCTGCCTGACCGATTCTTACTTTTTCCATTTTTATCTCCTTAAAATTTCTACTTTTTCACTATAACGTATGTTATAATTTAAAATTGCTCAATTATCACAAATAATTACGAAATATTACATAAATTTTTTAATATAGTTGTGAGCATCAATCACATCATCAGATGTTATTGGAGCGGGACCTTCAATAATTTCCATGGGGTTATGTGCATGGGCTTTCACGTTGTAATTGAATATGATTTCGCCAAAATCTTTATCACATTTTGTGCAACGCAAATTACAAATCATTAAATTCCCTTGCGTTTCAATAATTTTAATGGAATCTTTGTCAAAATCATTTTTGCATTTAGAGCAGCATAGGTTTGAAAATAAATTTTTAATTTCATTTTGAATGAATTCTTGCATTCTTAAATTTTATACTAAATATATTAAGTTAGAAACTATATTATCGTAAGTTTTTGTGGTTAAATCCCAAAATCTTCCTTATGCCACATTTCTTTGACTGTAAAGGAACTATCCTCTCTCTAAAGGGGCGAGGAACAAGATTGTTCGATTAGCGATATTTGGAGATTCTTCGGCAAAAGCCTCAGAATGACGTAAAATGCTTAAGAAGTCATATAAATAATAGGCTGGATTGCTTTGCTAACGCTCGCAATGGCATAGTTATTGCTCCTCCCCTGTGGAGGAGGTAGGGTGGGGAATTATATCATCACTTTGGTGAAGAAAAAAGTGAGGGGCTATATGCGAACCGTTATTTAGGTTCGCCCTAGATTTTTGCCTGTAAGGCAAAAACGTATGAACATATTACACTTATATCTTGTAAGCGAAGCGGCGCCGCAGGCAACGCAGTAATGAGCGTGTTTTTCTTTTCGGTTCACTTTTCTTTTTGCGTCGCAATTAAAAAGAAAAGTGAACTATTAGTCAAAAATTATAGAAACTTCCGATAATATAGTTTATGTGATGTTATTTTTAGCTAAAAAAAGGGATTAATATACATGCGAGAATGTTTCTCGTAATTGGAGCATGGATATATAACCAAAGGAGGTTATCATGGCTATCAATTTAATTCTATTCGGTTTTATTGTTTATACAGCATTGATTGTTGTTCCAAGTATTTGGGAAGAATTAACCGCAGAAGGATAGATTCGAAAATTTAAGAAAAAGTGCATGTAGAAGTGGTGTCATTTGTTTTTAGTGTTTAGTTTACATTTATTAGTGTGAGCCTTAGGTTGTTTTGTGCATGTTTGGATTATAATTTGTATATGAATGCGGATTATATGAATAACAAATTTGATGTAATAGTTGTTGGTGGCGGCCACGCCGGATGTGAAGCCGTTTTGGCTTGCGCAAAATTGGGCTTGAAAGTTCTTTTGTGTACCTTAAATGTAGATAATATTGCACTTCAACCTTGTAATCCAGCGGTAGGAGGCCCTGCCAAATCTACTTTAGTCCGTGAAATTGATGCATTGGGCGGTATTATGGGTGAGGTTACTGACGCTACATATCTTCAAATGAAGATGCTCAATTCTTCTAAAGGCCCTGCTGTTCGAGCATTGCGTGCGCAATCCGATAAAAGAGAATATTCTCATTTTATGCGTAATATATTGGAAAGTAACGATAATATATTTATAAAACAATGCTGTATAACAGAATTAAAAGTTGAGAATGATCAAATTGTCGGTGCCGTTGATGAATTTGGGGTTGAATATTCTTCTCGTGCGATTGTTTTGACGACGGGGACTTCTTTAGAAGGTAAAATATTCATAGGGCTTCGTTCATATAGTGCAGGAAGGCTTGGAGAAAAGGCAGCTATCGGCTTGTCAGATTCTTTGCACAAGTTGGGTATTGAAACTAAAAAGCTTAAAACCGGCACTCCTGCCCGTATAGATAAGAGAACTATTGATTATTCAAAAATGATTATTCAGCCGGGCGATGAAGAGTTAAATTTCTTTTCTTTCAAACCCGATAGACCTATTCGTAAAACTTACCCTTGTTATTTGACAAAAACTAATGAATTAACTCATAAAATAATTCGTGATAATCTTGATAAATCTCCGATGTATCAAGGTTTAATTCATGGTGTAGGTCCTCGTTATTGCCCGTCTATTGAGGATAAAATTGTGCGTTTTGCGTCTAATCCTTCTCATCATATATTTATTGAACCGGAAGGGCTTGGGACTTATGAAACATATATACAAGGATTTTCTACAAGTTTGCCAATTGATGTTCAAATTCAAATGATTAGGAGCTTGCCGGGACTGGAAAAAGCACATATGGTAAAACCGGCATATGCCGTTGAGTATGATTATGTCCCGGCAATTCAAACGACTCATTCTTTGATGTCTAAGAAGATTAAAGGTTTATTCTTTGGAGGACAAATAAACGGAACAAGCGGTTACGAAGAAGCTGCGGCTCAAGGTTTGATTGCAGGTATAAATGCTTTTAATTATTTAAACGGTTCTGAAATGTTGGAGCTTTCAAGAAGTTCTTCCTACATTGGTACTTTAATTGATGATTTAGTTACAAAAGATATTCAAGACCCTTATAGAATGCTCACTTCTCGCTCTGAGTACCGCTTGCTCTTAAGGCAGGATAATGCGGATGCAAGATTAACCCCTATAGGGCACAAGGTTGGTTTAGTTGATGACATTCAGTATGGCAGATTTATTCAAAAACAACAGGCAATTGAAACTGAAAGTAAACGACTTGAAACTTTAAAAATTTCAGCTACTGAGGAAGTGAATTCTATCCTTGCAAAATATGACCAGCACTTGGAGCGTGGTATAAGGGCTGCTGAGCTTTTGAAACGTCCGGGTGTTGATTATAAAATTCTAAAAGAGCTTGATAGTGAAACAAAAGAACTAAATATTCCGCGTGATGTATATGAGCAAGTAGATGTTATAATCAAGTATGATGGATATTTGAAGCGCCAAGAAGAACAAGTCGCTCAAGCAGGTAAACTTGAAAAATTCAAAATACCTGAGGATATAGATTATAATAAGATTGATCATATATCGTCAGAAACAAAAGATAAACTTTCAAAAATCAGACCAAAAGATCTGGCTCAGGCATCGCGTATCGGGGGTATTAAACCTGCAGATATTTCAGTTTTGATGGTTATGCTTGATAAGCACAAGGTTTAGTCAAGGGTTACTTTGTTTTTAATGTATCTTTTTACAAAACGTGATATGTATAATGACAGTCCCCAAAATACGATTGCTTTTTTATCTTTGCAAACTATGGTTATTGAAGCTTTTTGTGGATTTTTAGCTATTATATCTCCTGCGTTCCCTGTTGAAATATCCAAAATTTTAAATTTGTACGGATCAACTTTGAAAAATTTGTCCTTATGTGTGATATAACACGGCAAGAACGGATGCAGAGCTCTAATGGTTCGTGATATTTCATCTGAAGTCTGATCCTCAAAACTCAACATCATTTCTTCTCCGGTTATATTCGGAAAATATGATGCATATCTTTCATCTTGATTTACAGGAGTTAAAATTTTGCTGTTTAAATCTTCCAGTAATTCTCTCACTAATGTGCGAGCTTCTCTGAATGTACGTTCTCTAAGCTCTTTAGATGTGTCATTTTCGTATATTTTTATAGGTTTTTGTTTCAGTATTGCGCCTGCATCAAATTTTTCGTTCATTAAATGTAATGTAATGCCGGATTCTGTTTCTCCGTTTAGTATTGTCTGTAAATAAGGGTTCGGGCCCCTGTATCTTGGTAAAAGTGATGGATGAACGTTTACTGTCGCAATTTTGGGAATATTAAATGTTTCAGGTAAAATCTTTTCTTTCCACGTTCCGACAATCAGCAAGTCTATGTTTAGCCTAACAAGAAGTCTTTGAAACAATTCACTGTTTGCAGAATTTATTCTTATTTGGCTTAGTTTTAATTCTTTTATTAGGGTTACTTCAGGTGCAGGTTTAAAAAAATCTTGAAGTAGTAACTTTAATCTTGAGGTGCATGTCTGTTCGTATCTATACACCCCGACGATGTCAGCACCTGCATCTTTTACGCCAAGAATAATGTTGGCGAGCATTAACCCTTTTCCTAAAACAACGACCCTCATATTAGCTATTATATTACAAAAAAAGGTATCAGTAAATCTGATACCTTTTTTATGTTTATTAGTTAATTTCTAAACTTCTTCATCTCGTGAAAGAGCTTCTCTCACTGCGCTTTGTTGTTCTTTTAAATTATTGTAATTTGTTACATATTCTTTTGTTTTTGCACTGTTATGTGTAATTGTATGAGTAAGGCTGCTTAATAACAAAGCCCATGGCCCAAAATCAAGGATACTTTTTGAAATATCTTTTACTGATGATGGAACTTTTGCAGTTAATTCAGAAGCCTTATTAAGAACTTTACTTGATTCTAAACCTTTAGATAGTTTATCAACCAATGGGCCAAATTTTGATAATATCTTTTCTTCATTTTTGATAATGTATTTTGAACCGCCTCTCATAAGTGCAGAGTATCCTGCAAGGCTTAAACCGAGAGTTGCAAGCATTGATACTACCGGATGTTTTTCATTAAAGTTTCTTGCAGCTTTAGAATGTTTTTCGATTTTGTTTTTGACTGCTGCAACTGTGTCTACGGCTAAGAACGGAAGAGCCCATGACATTGCTCCAAAAACAAAGTTACCTACTCTGCCAATGCGAGGTGCTTTTTTTGCTGCTGCTGCAACACCCGCTGCAAGTGGTATAGAGTAGAATATAGCGTTATCAATTCTTTTATGCTTTTTATCTTCAACTGAAGTGGCTGCTTGTTTATATGCAATCCTTTTAATATCTCTATCAGGAAGATTAGCGAATCTATCCATCATGTCTCTTGAAGTAACTGAATCAACTATCATTCCACACCTAATCCTTTCACATTTTTATTATACATGTTTAAACTCTGAAAGTAAATTTTTTTGCTAGTTATATTAAATATTGACATAAATATTTACAATTATGGTTGTTTTTAATATTATGCAGAAATGAAGAATTTTTACATTCATACAATGGGTTGTAAATCTAACCAATTTGAATCAGCAATTATTAAAGAAAATTTGATTTCTCATCTTTGGAAAGAAGTAAATAAAGTCGAAGATGCGGATTTTTATATTCTAAATTCTTGTTCTGTTACTCATAAAAGTGATAATGAAGCCTTATACCTGTTAAGGGCTGCTAAACATAAAAAGCCGAAAATTGTAACAGTTTTAACCGGTTGTATTGCCCAAATAGAAAAAGATAAATTGCTTGAATATGATTTTATTGATTATGTAATCGGTAATGATGAAAAGTTGCATCTGTATAATTATTTAAACAATCATGAGAAATATTGTGCTAAAGATGTCATGTCTTTATACGAATTTAATGAAGTTGAGTTAAATGATACTTCCAAAACCCGTATGAGTTTAAAAATTCAAGACGGCTGTGACAGCAGATGCTCTTATTGTATTATCTGGAAAGCCAGAGGCAAAAGCCGCAGTGCATCTGTCGAATTTATAATTAACCAGATAAACAAATTTGCCGATAACGGATATAAAGAAGTTGTATTGACAGGGATTCATATCGGGCAATGGGGCAAAGATATAGGACTAAAATTAATTGACTTGTTAAAAGAAATAGAAACTAAAACAAACATTCCTCGATACCGTTTAGGGTCGTTAAACCCGACTGAAATTGATGATGAACTTTTAGATTTTTTGTCTAAATCTGAAAAATTCTGTCCGCATTTTCACCTGTCGTTGCAGTCGGCTAATGACAAAACTTTAAAATCAATGAACAGATTTTATTCAACCGAATTTTATTTAAATCAGATTAAGCAGATAAACAATATGTTCGATTTGCCGTTTCTTGGGAGTGACATTATCGCAGGGTTTGCAGGTGAAACTGATGAAGATTTTGAAATAACCCGTCAAAACCTCGAAAAATCGGGTCTGTCTCAAATACATACCTTCCCTTATTCCGTCAGAAAAGGTACAATCGGAGAATCTATGCCCGATCAGAATTCAGATGAGGTTAAAAATCGCCGTGCATCTGTTATAAAAGAAATTTCAAAACGAAAACTTGAAGCTTTTATAAATTCTAATATCGGAAAAGTCCGCGAAGTTTTAATCGAAAAACATCCCGACAAACACTCCGGAAATTTGAAAGGCTTAACACGCAACTATTTATCTGTTCAGATAATTTCTGGCAAAACAGATTTGTTCAACACTCTCCAAAATGTTAAAATCACAAAGTACGAAAACGGAATTATTTATGCTGAATTTGTATAATCTATTTTTCGTTAACCCATAAACCGTGTATATTGCAATATTCAAAAGCTTTGAAGTGTTCGTCTTCTTCATAGATATTTGAAACGGGTTCTTCTGTCGGGTGCAGAAAAGTTGTTATAATTCTCATTTTATCATCTGTTACCGTTTGTATAAAATCTATATGATGCTCTACTGTTGCAGGATGAAGTTCTGAACCTATCTGAATTTTATTATCCTGTGTAAAATACGGAACATGTTTTTCCATTTTTTCTTCATCTTTAGAATGTGGTTCTAGTAATGTCATTGGCTTGTTACAGCATACAAGTTCCCCAAATCCTTCGTTCATAACCTGCACAATATTCCCGCAAACTTCACATTTGTACAACTCAAGATGCTTTGTCATATAAAACTCCTTCTTATAAATCTAAAATATTTCAACAGTCGCAACGGCGGTGATATTATGCTACGCAACCTGCTTGTCTTACTATTCAGTAAGCTAACCTGTTGCTTCGCACTAAAAGAATTTTCCGCCTGTGCAATCAAAGATTGCTCCGCTCCTTTCGCTTTTCGCTCTAGTCGCAACGGCGGTGATATACTGCTCGCTGCCTGCTCGTCTCACTGCCGTGAGCCGACACTGCAGACTTCGCACTAAAAGAATTTTCCGCCTGTGCAATCGCAGATTGCTCCGCTCCTTTCGCTTTTCGCTTCAGTCGCAACGGCGGTGATATACTGCTCGCTGCCTGCTCGTCTCACTGCCGTGAGCCGACACTGCAGACTCCGCACTAAAAGATTAATGCCGTGCCACTGTCTATCGAAATATATGAACACAATATCCTTTAATACTTTCTACCTCAATGATTATAACACCCGTAAAGCTTTTCTTAGTGCTGCTGAGTTCCCTCCCTGACACGGTTCGAAATTTTACGCCGCTATAACCATTGCAATCAACGATTATATTAAATTCCAATGTCTCCATAGAGTCCTCACAACAGGCTCTGCACCCCGCATAAGCTTCGGGTCAAGAGTTTGCAACACCCCGTGGAGCACGGCAATCTTATTATAACATAATCTTTTTTATTCGCTACTGTCCTGTCGGGGATTTGTTATAATTTTTAAAATTGTGCTTTCCGTATACTCCAAAAAGAGAATGTTATTTTGTCTAACTTTCTTTATATTTACCCCTGAAAGGAGATTTTATATGTTAGGTACAAAAGTAAAGGAAATTTTAAATGAACAAATTAACAAAGAATTTTATTCCGCTTATTTATACCTTGCGATGTCTGCTCATCTGTCTGAAGTGGGCCTTTACGGGTTTTCTCGGTGGTGTGAAATACAGTCTAGAGAGGAAATTGACCATGGAATGATTTTGGTTGAATATTTACTTAAACATAAAGAAAAAATTGATTTGAAAAATATTAATTCCCCTCAAATGAATTTCAATACTCCTTTAGAAATTTTTGAGCAAATTTATAATCACGAACGTGAAATCACGCGCTCAATTGATTCTATCGCTATAAAATCTGATGAAGAATGTGATTTCGCTACTCGGAATTTTATTGATTGGTATTTGAAAGAACAAATTGAGGAAGAAGACCAAGTCCTAAAAATTATTTCTAAATTAAAAGCATTTGGGTCCGAAAAATCCTCGCTTTACCTTATGGATAATGAACTTGTGCAAAGAGAATATCACATGTCAGTATATCAATAAGCTATAAAATATTTCGTTTTTGTAAACAATTTGTCTAATATTGCGAAATAACTTATTATATTGGTATGAATTTAGGGAAGATTTTATACCTTGATGATGACAAATTGTTAACATCAACGTTTTCAACGCTTATGAAAGTTGAAGGCTTTGATGATGTTGTTATATTCAACAATCCGCATGAAGCTTTGGAATATCTGCAGCATGAAGCTCCTGATCTTATTATTTCCGATTTTTTGATGCCGGAAATGAACGGTCTGGAGTTTTTGCGTGAAGCAAAAAAACTTTACCCTGAAGTTAGTATGATTTTACTTACTGCGTATGCGGATAAAGAAAATGCAATAAAAACTATAAATGAAATCGGAGTTTATAAATATATCGAAAAACCTTGGGATAATGATGATTTGATTATGAATATCAAAAACGGAATAGAAAGAAGTCACCTTATTTCCAAGTTAAATGAAAAGATTGAAGAACTTGAAAAAGCCCAAAATGAACTAAAAAAATATTCTCAGAATTTGGAAGAACTTGTTAAAGAAAGAACTAAAGAACTTTCTATTGCGAATTCCAAATTGTCCGGTATTATTGAATATTGCGCTGATGGGATTATTATAATTGATTCTGTCGGTAATATTGAACAAGTTAATCCTGCTTGTGAAAATATGACAGGACTTTCTGAGACTGCACTTTTGGGTATGAAAATTCAAGAAATTGCATACACTGACAAAGAAGAACATAACAGGGCAGATTCTATCAATAATACTATTTTAGGCCTTGCTGATGATCAGTCAGAATTTTTACTGAGGGATTTGTATATTAGGAATTCTTTGAGTGGAGAATATATACCTGTTGAAATTAATTTTGCATCTTTAAGTGATGATTTAAATGATAAGGAAAAATTTGTGGGTGTTATTCGTAATTTTACTGCACAAAAAGAAGCAGAACGTTTGAGGGATGACTTTATTGCAACTCTTACTCATGATTTGAGGACCCCTTTGCTTGCTGCTATTCAAACATTGAATTTCTTTTTGGAAGGCTCTCTTGGTGAAATCGGCGATCAGCAAAGAGTCTTGCTTACAACAATGCGACAGAGCAACGAAGATTTATTAGGGTTAGTAAATGCGCTGCTCGAAGTATACAGATTTGAGAGCGGAAAACTTAATATGTGTAAGACTGTATTTAACGTTTCTGATTTGTTAGACCAATGTTATAGAGAATTAGAACCTCTTGCACAAAACAAAGATATAACATTTAATATTCATGCAGATTTGAATGAAGAGCTATTAATTGATGCCGATAGAGCTGAAATTAAACGCGTAATGATGAATTTGTGCGGGAATGCGCTTAATTACACAAATAAACAAGGTACAATAGATGTTTATATGAAATCTCAAAATGGAGATTTGCTTTTTTCTGTTGTAGATGACGGGAATGGTATTCCAAAAGAGGATATTCCGCATTTGTTTATGAGGTTTTCTCAAGGGACAAGTAAAAAACGCTCAACAGGTACCGGTTTAGGTTTATATTTGTCCAGACAAATTATTGAAGCGCATGGCGGTAAAATTTGGGTAGAAAGTAAAGTTAATAAAGGCAGCGAGTTTTCATTCATATTGACTAATGCTGTTGCAAGTTCAAGGGTGGAAGTATAATGAATAAAAATATAAAAGTTACTATTGTTGAAGATCATGACATGACAAGAATGGGGTTGTCATTCGCATTAGGTAATAGTGGTCTTATTGATGTTATCGGGACTTCATCAGATGGTATGGAAGGTGTTGAGCAAGCTCTGAATTTGAAACCGGATCTTGTTATAATGGATATCGGTGTTCCTACTATTGACGGTATTGAAGCAACACGCAAAATAAAGAATTCTATTCCTGAAATTAAGGTTTTGATGAATACTTCTCGTGATGACGAAGATGATATTTTGGATTCTTTTGCTGCAGGAGCTGATGGATATATTACAAAAGGTGCTACATCTGAACAAACTATTGCCGCGATTAAGGCTGTTAGTGAAGGTGTCGGCTGGCTTGACCCTGCAATCGCAAGAGTTGTTTTATCGAATATCAGAAAAAGTAATCAGCAAGAAGCAAAGCGAGGGGAAATTGATTACCAAAAAGGTAAAAATTTATATGGTTTAACCGAACGAGAAATGGAAGTTTTAGCGCTACTAGTTGAAGGGCTAAACAATCCTCAAATTGCAAAAAAATTAGTTATTACTATTGCAACAACTAAAACTCACGTTCATAACATCTTGCAAAAACTATATGTTAAAACACGCTCAAAGGCTGTTGCAACTGCTATGAAAGATGGATTAGTTTAAATTATGCGTAAAGGGTTATTGTTATTTATATTGTTCTTGTGCTGTGACAGTGCTTTTGCTTTTGAATTTAATTTTTCAAATCCTTTTAAACCTGGATATAAGGCTCAAGAAATTAAATATCAGTATAATGTTTTAAAACAAGATGCGAAATATAATCGTGATCATAAAATTCTTAATATGCATCCGTCCGGATATATGACTGTTGATGAATACGAAAAAAGATCTGAATACAAAGATAAATCAACTTTAGATTATTCTATTCCAAAAATTGACAGAGGGGCAGATTTTAAATATGTTCCACAACCTCTGTATAAAATTGTAAAATATAATGACCCTCCGGGAGGGGTAGAGTTGTCTTTGGGTAAAAAACTTTATTCTCAACGTCAAATAAACGCCCAAGGAATTGTTTCTCCGGATTATTCAAAATTAGTTTATCCTGCAGTTTATTATTATTCGGATAGCGGTTCAGTTGCGACAGATTTGTTTGTTATTCCGTTAACGGGTAATGATACTAATTTAAATAAAATTTTATCCGCAAATGTGGCAAAACGTGATAGAGATCCTATTTTGTCAACAGATAAACGAATTAGTGATTATGCTGCATTTAGAAGTTTAACCCCTGTTGATTTTTCTTCTGACGGTACAAAACTTCTTGTAAAAGAAAAAATAGGCAGCGGAGAAGACGGAATTTGGCAAACTAATATATATGTTTATGATTTCGCTACAGGTACCGACTATGACTTATCTGTTGTAAGAGATGCTATAAGCTATTTTTGGAAAGAATATATGCATTTAAATCTTGTTGAAAAGATGTGGGATATTGTTCCTTTAGGTTTTGATGCCAATTCTTCTAATAAAGTTATCGTAAAAGCGTATGCATATACAGGTGAACGCCCTGTATACTTGGGCGCTTGGAGTATTGATTCTAAAGGCGGACGTTCTCAGCTTGTGTCATTTGAAAAAAATTATATCCCGCCAATCTCATCGAACGGTTATAAAGTGGTAAAAGATGGAGTTGAAGAATATCAAACAGTTATTCAAGAGGAAAAAAATCTTAAAGCACAAGATAAAATAAAGGAAAAGCAGCTTAAGGCTCAAGAAAAAGAAGAAATTAAAAAGATCAATGACGAGTATAAGTATGTTTTAAAAAATTTGAATGCTGATTTTAAAGATGAGTATAAGGATAATAAAAAATTACAAACTTTTGCCGGTTCTACCGAAGGAACAGAATTAGAAGAAGCATATAAACAATATCAAAAAGATCAACTTCAAAAAGATATTGAAAAAACTCAAAAGAAAATTGATAAACAGCAGAAAAAAATTGACATGTTGGATGAAAAAATTCAAAAAGAAACAGAAGAAACTAAAGAATTATTTAAACAAATATATGGTGAGCCCGAATCTCAATCTTTAAATGAATATGAAGACCCGCAATATGAAGATTCAGAAGACATTGAATATTAAATCTTATTTTGAATTATTGTTTATAAGTTCAAGCTTTTGTTTTCTTGTTAGTTTGTGTTTTATGCGGTATTCCTCTTTAAGGGCTTCAGATTTTGTTTTGTACCTGTGTTTGTATACTATTTTTACAGGTTTGAAAGCTCGAGTATATTTTGCACCTTTCCCTGATAGATGCTCTTGAAACCTTTCTTCTACGTTGTCTGTATATCCGCAGTAAAGGCTTCCGTTTTCTGTTTCTAATATGTATACATAATGGCTTTCACTCATTCTATCATTATATTATTTTTATCTGAAAAAATAAATATTTTTCTTTATTTCTCATATATTTGATATAAACTTATTTTATGAGTAAAAAATATGCGATATGTTATAATCCAAAGATTGAGAATGCTTCAACTATAACTAATAAGTTGAAGGAATTGTTATTAAAAAATAAGTTGGAATATGTGCTTTTTGATATTGATAATCCCGGCAGAGATTGTGATTTTGTCTTTGTTGTTGGTGGTGATGGAACGATATTAAAGGCGGCAAGATATTATTCAAATTATGATATCCCAATTTTTGGGGTAAATTTGGGGCATTTAGGATTTTTGTCTCAAGCAGGTGCAAATGAAATAGAAAAAGCTTTAGGCAAAATATTGAATGGTGAATTTTTAGTTGAAGACAGAATGATGCTAAAATCTGCAAAATACAAAGCATTAAATGATTTTGTTATTAAGGGTGAATTTTCTTCAAGAGCATCAGAATTTATATTGGAAATAGACAATAAACAGGTTTGTAATTATTTTGCGGATGGAATTATTGTGTCTACTCCTACCGGTTCTACCGCTTATGGAATGGCTGCAGGAGGGCCTGTTATTACTCCTGATGTCGGGGTTATCGTTATTGTTCCGATATGCCCTCATACATTTGCAGCTCGCCCTATCGTAATCAGTGCAGATTCAAAAATTAAAATTGTCGGTCAAAATAATCAAAATTATATTGTTAGTGCAGATGGTCAAGAAGTCTTTTCATTTAGCGGTTCTTTGGAAATATCAAAGTCAGAAAAACCTGCAAAACTTGCCTTACTTGGGGAAAATGATTTTTATAAAATTTTGAAAAACAAATTGCATTGGGGAATTTCCCCGGAAAGAACTTTATAATCTATTTTATTAAAATTTGTTCATATTTTAAATCAAAATTCTTGTACTTTTATCCTATTTAACATAGTATATTGTTATAATTACGCAAGGTGTAATTATATGTTTTAGGAATGTAATATATTACAAATAAAGAGGTACTCACAGTGGAAAATATCGTTTCAGATATCTTTGCAAAAAAAGATGAATATGGTAGCAATAGTACAAATCCTACCAAAATTAAAGTAGTTGGTGTTGGCGGCGGCGGCGGAAATGCTGTAAACCGAATGATTAAATCCGGATTGTCAGGTGTTGAATTTTGGCTTATGAACACTGATTTGCAGGTTTTAGTTAATGGCCAAACTCAAAACAGAATTCAATTAGGTACAAGCTCTACACAGGGACTTGGTGCAGGCGGAGATCCTTCAGTTGGTGAAAAAGCTGCCCAAGAAGCTGCTCAAGAAATTACAAGAGCATTAGAAGGTTCTGATATGGTATTTATTACTGCTGGTATGGGCGGCGGGACAGGTACCGGCGCTGCTCCTGTTGTTGCTAAAATAGCTAAAGAATTAGGTATTTTAACTATAGCAGTTGTAACTAAACCGTTTAGCTGGGAAGGTAAGAAAAGACAAAGCCAAGCAAATTCAGGTTTAGACAAACTTAGAGAATATGTTGATGCAGTTATTGTTGTTCCGAATGATAAATTGCTTCAGGTTGTTGATAGACAGGTTTCTTTGCAAGAATCTTTTGTAATTGTTGATGAAGTATTATTGAGAGGTGTTCAAGGTATTTCAGATATTATTACAGTTCCCGGAATTATCAACGTAGACTTTGCGGATGTTAAATCTGTAATGCAAGCTTCAGGTTCTGCTTTAATGGGTATTGGCAGAGCTCAAGGTGAAGGCCGCGCAGTGAAAGCTGCTAAACAAGCAATAAATTCACAACTTTTGGAATCTTCAATCAATGGTGCTTCCGGTGTTATTGTTAATATAACAGGTGGTGCGGATATGGGCATCCACGAAATTAGTGATGCTGCTTCAATTATTCATGATGCTGTACTTGATGATGCTACTGTAATTATCGGTACTGCAGTTGATGAAAAAATTCAAGGAGAAATCCAAATTACTGTTATTGCAACAGGTTTTGAATTGAAAAGCAACACAACATTATCTCAATTCGGATTTGGTGCAAGTGCAGGAACTTCTTCTGAATCAACTTCAGGATTGAATGCTTCAGATTTCTTTGCAGGTGCATTCAATAACACTTCAAAAGTTTTATCTGAATCAAGTAATAATTTCACAAATATAGAAATACCTGATTTCTTAAAAAGATAATAAGGTGCTTTAGGGATATGTAATAAAAAGGACAAGTTTATAAAAGCTTGTCCTTTTATTCTGTTAAAATGGATAAATTCATTATTTCTATATCATCGTAGTCAATGTGATTTGTGGGCCCCATGTTTTCTCCCGTTTTAATTGTAATTTGATTTTTTGCATCAGCTTTTATGAGAGTGCTTGGGATTTTAATCCTTTGTCCGTCGCCGTTAATTTTTATTTCTCCTATTTTGTTGCCATTAAAATATACTTCTGTTGGGCTTGAGTATGCACTGGTTTTAATTCTGTTTTGCCCCATTGACTTTGCAAGCTGGGTATCCAGCCCAACAATTGAGCCTATAATTAGATAGTTTGTTGCTCGTTTTGCACTTTGGGTCATTATAAAATCTTTGGAGTATGACGGACCCATAGATTTTCGTTTAAAATCTGTCGCATTTGCGGAATTTTTTGAAAAACTATTGTCGCCAAGGTGCAAAATTTCGGTATCTATGGCAATATCAAGAGCTTCGCTTTTTGCAATTTCAATTTTCATAGGATTCCTAAGACTTGAATTGTTATTAATAGTTATAGAAAAAGGTCTATACCCTTCTTTTTCAACATTTAAAATTAATGGTGATTTTACTGTAATAGGCGGAAGTTCAAAATTGCCGTTTCCGTCAGAATATGTTTGAATATTTTTTTGCGGAATTGTTATTTTGGCAAATTCAATACCTTGTTTTGTTTGGGCATCAATAATTTGATTGCTCTCATGCTGCCCAACTTTTGTGACTTCTCCGATAAAAGTAGTTGCTTTTGTCGGAAGTGATAGCATTAATAAAGATAATATGATAATTTGTTTTTTCATATCATTGTTATATTAGAATTTATAATTTTTTCCTATTATTTATTTGAATATAAAATTGGTTAATTCGTATCTTATAAAACTGTTGAAAAATAATATTTTTTTGTTACTATGTAAGTACGGCGAATAAGTAAGCCGGTGTGATGGAATTGGTAGACGTGCCAGACTCAAAATCTGGTGGGGATCACACCCCGTGTCGGTTCGACCCCGACCACCGGCAAATAAAACGAGGTACAGTATGTGCCTCGTTTTATTTGCTTGTGATACATGCGAGAAGTGTGTTACGGTTCGAGCGAGGAGTGAGCAGAGGCTGGAAAGACACGACAAGGGTCGTGGCTTGAAATGCCGTTTATTGCGAACGACTCAAGACACCCCGACCACCGGCAAATAAAAAGAGACACTATATGTGCCTCTTTTTATTATATTCATTATATTTATGCGGCAAGTTTTCCGAGGCTTACAAAGCCGTAAATACCTGATGAGTTAATGTTATATTTTGCATTTTTTACTTTGCCGCCGGAATTCCCGCTTACTGCTTTAATTTCCCCGTTTGAGCCGATAGATTCAACTACGGCAATGTGTTTACCGCTATCGCCACTGCCTTTCATATAAATGATGTCACCCGGTTTTACGTTAGATGCAAGCCATGAATTTTTGTTTGAAGACGGAACTTTCAAATATGCATTATGTTTTTCTGCTTTTGCTGCAAGTCCCCCCGGAGATGAAGTTATCATATCTTTAGGATAATTGCTTCCTAATGTGTCTTTTGCACATGATACTGCAAAGTCACAACACCAGCCCCAACGACCGTATTTTCTATACCAGCCTGTACTTTGATATCCTTTTGGTGAGAATAATCTGTTGCCTTCTGCAGAAGAATTGACTTTTCCGACATAGCTTTTTGCTTTTGCAACCATTTGTGCTCTTGCTTCTGAGGCATCTGCCGGTGCTTTTGTTGGATTTGTAACTCCATTACCTTGTGATTTTGCTTCATTTGTGCCATTAGTTTGTGATGCCGGCTGCTGTGTGTTAAAATTCATTTGCGGAAACATCATCGGCATCATCATTGGCATCATCATCGGCATTGATCCGCCAAATATGCTATACGGATTGAAATTAACCCCCGGATATCCGCTGTATCCGAAGTTTACATATGGATTGTAAGTAAATAGATTAGTGCAATTTATCATTATTTTCCCCTGTTAAATATATAAAGTATATAAACAGTGATTAATTGATAAATATAGTTGAAATGATTAAGAAATATTAAGGTGATATTTTGAAAAAAAAATTGCTATTTTGTCGGATTTATATGTAAATCTATTCTTTTAATATTTATTTATGAAAAATATTTATCTTATTTTAATTGCTATACTTTTAATAATTTGTTCAATAGATTTAATAGATAGTTGTAATAAACTTGATAAAATAATTAACAATTCTCTATTGCATAAAACCAAGGTAATAAAGACGATAAATCAAAATTCAAATGAAAAATCATCTAAAGTATATTTAAATTCATTATTTAAGTGATTTTTTTGATATTCTTTTTGAGTTCTTGGATCAGACAAATGATCAAGTGCATTCGGTATGAATTTTTTGGGAGTTTCAGCTTCAGATTTTGAGTATTTTGAACTTATTTCAAAAGTGCGAACGTCTTTTGGGAAAAATCTCATAAATACATTTTGGCTAATTGTTTGTGCGATATTATCTTTTGAGTACTGTTTAATTTTTTCTAATTGTGACATCGCTTGAGTTTGGCTTAAGGCAAGGAAGTTGTCATTAGAATCGGATATTCTGCGGTTGTATTTCCCGCTCCACATAACGATATTATTTACAGAATCTGTTAAAACTGCAGATGTTTTCAACTCAAACGGGTACGAAGTTTTAAATGCGCTTGTGACTTCCATAATGTCCCATATATTTCTTCTTGTTTGAACTTTGTCATTAGTAACGTAACTTGTTATGAGTAAAATTGATTTTACTCCCAATGCATCTGAGATTTCTTTTAGCGTAGGAAAATCTATTTTTTCACTTTGTGCATATTGGTATAGAGCATTTTGTGCTTTTGCTTTTAAATTCGGAGATTGCTCAAATTGCTCTCTTGCTTGCGCAAGTGTCCTTACGTTAATATTTTGGTGCAGGCTTAATTTTTTTATGACATCATCAGCGAAGATATTTGATGCTTCCGGAAAGCAAAAATAATTATCACATTCCGAAAATATATTTGTCGGAAGGACAAGCAAATCAAATTGATAAGCATGGACGCTATTTTGTTGTATAAATAGTGCAAATAATATGAATAAGACATTTAAAATCAGTTTTTTCATATTAAGATTATAGCATAATTATTCACAATATGTTATAATATTCTTATGAGCAAGAGTTCAGTAAAAATATTGGGATATGGAGTTGATGGATATAATTTTGAGCAGGCATTGGAATATGCTCAAGATAATGGCGGACAGGTTGTCACAATCAATCCTGAGATGATTCTTGCGGCGCAAAAATCAACTGAATTCTCTCAAATTATAAATGATGCGGAGCTTGTTATACCTGATGGGATTGGGGTTCAAATAGGACTTCAAATTCTGGGGCATAAGGTTAAACGTATTCCGGGGATTGAGTTTGGATATTCTTTGTTAGAAAAGTATTCAATTGCCGGCAAAAGAGTTGCTCTGGTTGGTGCAAAACCGGAAGTAATAGCCTTAGCCGTTAAAAATTTGAAAGATAAAATGCCAAATTTGAATATAGTATATTCTCATGATGGTTATTTTTCTGATGATAATGAGATTATAAAAGGACTTGTTGAGTCTTCTGCTGATTTGATTTTAATTGCGTTAGGCTCGCCAAAGCAAGAATTTTTTATAAGCAAATTAAAATCTCATATGCCGAAATCTTTAATGGTCGGCTTAGGCGGAAGTTTTGATGTCTGGGCAGGTGTTGTCAAACGAGCTCCTAAAATTTATCAAAAGCTTGGACTTGAGTGGCTTTACAGAACAGTAAAAGAGCCACAAAGGTTTAAGAGAATTTTCCCGACACTGCCGTTATTTTTGCTAAAAGTTCTAAAAGAAAGAGTATCAAGAGGATAAAAATGTTATCAGAGTCTGAAATCAAAAAATTGAAAGATTTATCAAAAGAAAATCGTATAAATATTTTAAAGATGGTTCATAATGCAAAGTCCGGTCATATAGGCGGGTCATTATCGTCATGTGATGTTTTGACTGTTCTTTTTAATAAATGTATGAACGTTTCAACACGAGTTGATAGAGACAGATTTGTTCTGTCAAAGGGCCATGTTTCTCCACTTTATTATTCTGTTCTTTCTCAAGTGGGAATGATTGACAAGGAAGAGCTTATGACATTTAGAAAGTTAGGCTCAAGACTTCAGGGGCATCCATGTTTGAAGTGCCCTGGGGTTGAAGTTGCGACAGGTTCTTTAGGGCAAGGACTTGCGATTGCTTGTGGCAAAGCTATTGCGTTAAAACTTGATAAAAATAATGCAAATGTTTTTGTGTTACTGGGTGATGGTGAGCTCCAAGAAGGCAGTGTTTGGGAAGCTTTTATGGGCGCTCCATTAAGAGGTTTGGATAATCTTGTTGCGATTATTGACCGTAACGGGTTACAGATAGACGGTTCAACCGAAAAAATAAAACCGTTAGATGATTTGGGAGCGAAATTAAAGGCTTTCAATTGGAATGTAATTGAAATTGACGGTCATAATATCCAAGAAATTTATGATGCGATTGAAAATGCTAAAAAATCGAACAAGCCTACTGCCATAATTGCAAATACAATTAAAGGCAAGGGTGTAAGTTTTATGGAAAATAACGCAGGTTGGCACGGTAAAGCGCCGTCTGATGAGGAATATAATATAGCTATAAAGGAATTAATGATATAAGGGGGCATAATGGGCATATTTGGAAATAAAAAACGAGGATTTACTGTTGCTGAAATGGCTGTTGCTGTTGCAATTATCGGCTTGCTTGCAGCTCTTCTTATCCCTATGGCTGTAAGTCAATTTAAACGCGGAGATGAATACTACTATTTTATGACTTATAAGACATTGGAAAAGATCTCGGGGCAAATAGTAAATGTTCCGACAATAGAAGATTATGAAGAAGAAAGTGCTAGTATATCACCTAATGATGATTCAAGAATAGTTTATGAAACTCCAAAAGATAACCTAAATAATGCTTTATACTCATTTAAGAGTATAATTGCTGACATATTAAATGCTCCTGCGTATGCGGAAGATGCATATGACCTTAATTCAGACACCGGTATTATATATACTTATCCGCTTTCAACTTTTCCTGAACTGTTGGAATTGGTAGGTTATGAATGCGTGTGCCACCAAAGATGTTTCGCAGATGATGTAAATGGTCATACTGTGGGTGGTGGCGATAGATGCCCAAAATTCGAAGGTAAATCTATGGCTGATATTTCTAATGCTGAGACAGGGAATATTCCTTATTATATGACTTGTCCTAACAATAATCCTAAAGATGTAAGTGTCGATACCGTTTATAACTCACCTACTTATCAAGGTTTTAGAAATCGCTTTATATCTTTGATAGCTCCGGCTTTGCCTTATATCCAATTAGGCGGAGAGGTGACTCCGGAGAATAGCATGCATGAAGTATGGGCTTGTGGTAATGGTGAAGGTTTAGGCATACCTTCAACTGGAATTTATACATCGTCTGGTGTAACAACGAATAGAAATCAGAATTGCTCGGAATTAAAACGAATAGCTAATACACCAGAGTATAAGAATAATTTTGAGGCCCGATTATATACTTTTTATAATATGAAATATAAAAGAAGAACGACTAGCCATCCATCAACTTATCATATATGTAATCCAAAATTTGATTATTCTGATAAAACTAAACGTAAAGATATAGGTCCTCACGAGTATACTCCGCATGGTGAAGCACTCCAAACTGTTACACGTCTTACTAATTATTATAATAACGTGAACATTCCAGAAGTTCGTGTAGTACAACCTAAAAATCCTGATGAAAAAATTGGCTTTACATATGATAAAATAATTAGCTCGGCCGTAGGTGATTTACCGGAATCATATAAATTGCACTTCAATTATGTTAAGTCATTTAGCAGAAATACATTAGATGTTGTTCCTGTTGATGTTACTCCACCCGTACAGAAATCGAAATGTGAATCTTTCCCATATAGACATATGAAAGAAGAATCAGGAAAGTGCGTATGTGAAGCTTTTAATTATTCTCCGTCAATAAACGATCCTCTTGCATGTGTTAAGTATAATGCTGCGGAATCAAAAGCAGGAAAAGTTCCATATTTTTCAAGAATAAAAGATAACGAATCTCCAACGTCGTATGACGGAATATATTGTTTCTTAGGCAAGTTTAATGTTGTAACCGGCGAATGTTGTAAACTGGATCAGGTATACAATGCTTCCACCGGTTCGTGTGTTAATGCCGGTGCTAAGCCATATCAATTATCATTCTTCATAAATGATGCAAAACAATTATGTAATGCAATAAAAGACAACTGGCATGTAAAAGGGGCTAATTGCTCTACATTTGAGAAACAGAAGGATGGTAAGGCTCCGTCGGTTTATAAAGCTTTGTTTGAGTCCGTAAAATTTAAATCTAACTATAACTCAAGTAAGTCATACTCTATAAATTCTATCAGATCTCTTATTGAAAAGAGAGGTGCCTTTAATACTCTCACACCAAATATTGTGTTTACAAACGGTGTAAAACTTTGGATTTCCGGTGATAGGGCTGCTTCTATACCGGGATTGACATATAATTCTGATGGTGTTTCTTCTACTCAAAATATGTGCGTTGATGTCGGTAAAAATTCAAATTTAACGGTAAAGGATGCCGAGTCATTGGCTAAATTAATGGAGATATGTTCCGAACCTTCAGTAAAAAATCAAGGCGGCTATTTCTGCGCAAGTGACAGACTTTGTTACTCTTTTAACCACAATATTGCAAAAGACGCTCAAGCTTTAGATGCTCGTAGTTGTTGTTTGTCAAATCCTGCAGCGGCACAGTCAGGCCAAAACTCATCTTCAATTAGTGGATTTACTGTATATGCTGATATTAACGGAGCGGATAAAGGTACCGGCACATTGTGGGATGATGTTTTCCCATTCTATATCACAACTAACGGCAAAGTTATACCGGCATATCCTTTAGATGCATCTAAAAAAATAGAAGAAGCAGATTCTATGACAACTGTATTCAGAGGAGGTAATGATTCTTCCTACTTATCTGTTGATGTATACTATCATCAACTTGATAGTGTCCACAGCACAAAAAGAAGAGTTCTTGTATCCTCTAATATTTCATACGCCCGCGGAGTCTGTGTTGCAGGTATAGTTCCAAACAATTCTCCTTATTGTAAGAATTTATTTTATGCAGATTCTGTTGCTTTGAAAAATATGTATGCAAAAGAACGAAATGAGTGTATTGTTCCGGGCAGAAAGTGCTATGTAACGGTAAGAAATAAAACGAAAATATTCTAATAATGATATTTGATAAACTTGAAAATCTAAAGTTATATGATGTAATACCTCATGAAGCCATAGAGTTTATGGCTTCTGAGGATATTGCCTGCGGAAAATATATTCTATCAGATAAAGTCTATATAAATGTTGAAGAATATAATACTAAAATGATAAAGGATGCTCGTTTTGAAGCTCATAAAGATTATATTGATGTCCAAATTGTACTCTTTGGCAAAGAAGAACTTTATTATACGAATATTACGGATTTAACTGTGGAAGTTCCATATTCAAAAGAACGAGATATTATGTTTTATTCAAATAGTGTAGAAGGGGCAAATCGTGTTGTATTAGATGGTACGAATTTTATAATCTTATACCCGCAAGATGCTCACGCTCCGCAAGTTGCATACGAAAATAATTCCGGCAAAGTTAAAAAAGCTGTTATAAAAATCAGAATGTGATTTATTTTTTTAAAGTTTGCGGATAAGTATCCCATTTTATATCTTGATTTTTTCTAAACCATGTAAGTTGTCTTTTTGCGTAGTTGCGAGTATTTTTTTTGAGTAATTCTTTTGCTTCTTCAAGAGAGTATGAATTGTCCAAATATCCTATTATTTCTCTATAACCAATTGTGTCTGTCAAATTTGGTATTCTGCCGTGCACAGAAAGCAGATGTTTTGTTTCTTCTACTAATCCGGTTTCTATCATTATATCTACTCTTTCATTTATGCGCTGATATAAGATATCTCTTGGGAAATTTTTACCTATCCACTCTATTTCATAAGGGGAATTATCTATTCCTCTTGCACTAGAAAGAGGCTTTCCTGTCGTGTATATTATCTCTAAGGCACGTATAATTTTTTTCTTATCATTTGAATCTATTTGTTGTGCTCCAATTGAGTCTTTATTTAGGAGCTCATCGTATAATTCTTGAGTATTTTTATTCTGCAATTCTTTTCTTAATTCTTTATTTGCTTCAATGTGCGGGAGCTGATAATTTTTTAAAAGTATATCAATGTATAATCCGGTACCGCCTACTATAATAGGTGTTTTATTTTTAGAATGTATTTGTTTAATAATTTCACCGGCTTGTTGTTGGTACAGCCCCGCAGAATAATTAAATTCCGGTTCTACTATATCAATCATATAATGCGGAATTCCTTGCATCTCTTTTTTTGTCGGTTTTGCAGTGCCAATATCAAATCCCTTGTACACGAGGCGTGAATCTGCAGAGATAATTTCAGCGTCAATCTTTTTAGCAAGCTCTATTGAATAAGAAGTCTTGCCGCTTGCGGTTGCTCCAACTACTGCTATTACTTTAATCTTCTTTGAGGAAGCTCCATTCATAATATGTATATAGTAATACAACTATGTATATAAATAAATAGTAAAATAATAAGATTGCCAAAAAGTATAAATATATATTATCCATGCATATTACGCTAATTATTGCGCATATAAATAACAAAACTTCTATGAAAATAAAAAGTAATAGCGATTTAGGCAATGTTATTATTAATTTTGATATACAGTTAAACAAACATAATAAAACGTTCTTTTTTGAGTATACAATTTCCGGTATCCATAACATTGTAACAAATGAAATTATGGTAGAACCTATTCCCATAAGAACCATCCAATAACTTAACGGCAATTCTTGACCTTTAGATAGGTTTATAATTTCGTCGTGTAATTCAAGCGGATTGAGTAAAATACCGAAACTAAGCCATTCATAATTAATAGATCCTAAGTGTTTTATAATTATAACGCTGACTGCAATATGCATAATATAATATATTCCAACCATTATGCATGTGTACCCTAAAAAAGGCAGGAAAAGTTTGCCAATCCCGTTGAGTAAGCTTAACAATAGTTCTGTATTTGCTTTCCCTCTATCGTTTTCAAATACAAATATTCGGTCAGTTAATGCAAGTGTTTTTTTTGTGATATAAAACCACGAAGCCATAAAGCCACTTATAAAAACTATTACTGTTGCTATTGCTATCAACATTTGCGCAATATCAGAAATTACATTTTTCGCGTAGCTAAAATATAATTCAGCAAGTAAAACAAATATAACCAGAGGAACTGCTAATATGATACTTTTATTTGTTCTTTTAAAACTCTCTTTTAATAGTTTAAACATATATTTATCCTACATTTACCGGCTCTTTTTTATTTTCATTATTTGGGCTTTGTATTTGAAGTTTTCTTTTCTTTCTTCTCATCAGGTCAACAAAGGCCTCTAATCTTGTTATATATCCTGCTCTGCCTGTTTGTTCATCCATAATGAGCGCAAGAATTGGAATATCACAATCTTCTCTCATTGCAGGGAAGATGTTTTGTGACATAATTTCAGGCATGCAAGTGAATGGACTTAAATGGATTATTCCGTCAGCCCCTCGTTCTTGCGCATAAACAACGTCAGAAACACATTCTAACGAGTCTCCGCCGATATCTCTTTTTAAATATGGAGCGGCAAGGCGTACGGCTCTTTGAAGGTGTGTTTCTCCTTTCCTTAGAATTTTAGGGATGATAGCATCTTTCAAAAAGCTTGTAAGTGTTAAACTTCTTCTTACTTGAACGCCCATTTTGCCAAGTTCTTTCTCAATACTCTGGTTTGAAAATTCGTCGTTTACGACATAAATTTCTCCCGTAATATCTACATAAAGAATCTCTTTATTTTTATCAAGCTCGACTTTGCTCATTTCTTCGAGAATTTGTTTTTTAGCTTTTTTTAAACCGCTTAATGTGTCGTTTTCGTCAATATATTTTAATGCTTTGTGATAGTGTTTTTCAGCATCTCCAAAGTGAATTTCTCTTGCTCTGCAATATGAAAGTTTTGTTTCCAGCGAATCAAGCATAAATGCTTTTACTATTGCAATTATTATGGCTCTTATAAATAGATAAGGATTATTTTTACCGCTGACTGTTTTTAAGAAATTATACATCCCTTTAATACCGTCATAAAGCTGCATCTCTACGTATTTTGCTTCATAACCCAGATCCGTAAGAGCGTTATTTATGCATTTGCCGTATTCTCCCAAGCGGCAGCATCCTGGAGATGTAATCATACATACATAATCTGCTTCGCCTTCAATAGCTTCTATAAAATTCCCTAATATTAGCTTATATGGAATACATATAGCTTCAGGAGAATGCTTTGTACCTAAAGAGAGTGTTCTTTTACTTGTGTAAGGTTCAATGTATGGCTCGCACCCAATAATTCTTAATGCTGCTGACCAAGCTATACTTATTGTGCCCATATGAGGAAATGATACTTTTTTCTTTTTATTTTCAGTCATAATAATCCTTAGTACTTTTGATACTGAGCAATATATCTCTTGCTCTCACGTATCATATATTTTAGCATAAATTATCTTCCGTCGTAACAAAATGTAAAATATTGTGACTATTTTTAATTAATGAGGGGGTTAATTTCAAAGTGTTATTCTTTAAAATTTAAGTCAGGATGGCGAGCAGCTGTAACTTCGTCAATCTTTTTAACAGGTGTTGTGTGCGGAGAAGATAGAACCTTTTGCGGATCAGACTTGCATTCTTCTGCTATTTGGATCATAGTTTGAACAAATTCGTCAAGTCTTTCCTTATTTTCTGATTCTGTTGGTTCTATCATCAATGCTTCGTGGACAATAAGAGGGAAATATACTGTTGGAGGGTGCGTATTCCCATCCATTAGGGCTTTTGCTATGTGAAGTGTTGATACTCCGTTTTCCTCTTTTTGCTTCTCTCCCGTAATAACAAACTCATGCATACAAGGCTCATCATAAGGAAGATTGTAATATTTTTTAAGTTTTTCTTTTAGGTAATTTGCATTCAAAACTGCATTTTCAGACACATGTTTTAAATTTTTCCCCATCATAAGGATATAAGCGTATGCTCTTACAAGTACCGAAAAATTTCCAAAGAAATCTTTCACGTTGCCAATTGAATTTTGTAAATTGTATTCTCTGTAATATTTTTTGCCGTTAAATTTTATTATAGGAACCGGCAATATGTCTTTAAGTTTATCTGTAACAGCGACAACTCCTGCCCCCGGACCGCCTCCTCCGTGCGGAGTTGAGAAGGTCTTGTGCAGGTTCAAATGCACAACATCAAATCCCATAAGTTTGGGGTTTGTGTACCCCATTATGGCGTTGAAATTTGCTCCGTCATAGTATAAAAGAGAGCCATTTTTGTGCATTAGCTCAGATATTTCCAATACTTTTTCTTCAAATATGCCCAAAGTATTTGGATTTGTCATCATTATAGCTGCTACATCAGAATTTAAAACTTGTTTAAGGGCTTCAATATCTATTTGGCCTTTATCGTTTGATTTAATTTCAACTACATCAAAACCTGCCATTTTTGCACTCGCCGGATTTGTACCATGAGCGGAATCAGGTATAATAACTTTTGTTCTGTTTTGTCCTATTGTTTCAAAATATTTTTTTATTATCATCATTCCTGTCATTTCACCGTGTGCTCCTGCTGAAGGTTGTAGTGTCACAGCGTCCATGCCGGTGATTTCTAATAAAGCATTTTGCAAGTTATACATAAGTTCCAAACACCCTTGAGCATCATCATCTTCAGTGTTTGGGTGGATATTAAAACCGTCCAAATTTGCTAAAAGTTCATTTACTTTTGGGTTGTATTTCATAGTGCATGAACCCAAAGGATAAAAACCTTTTTCTATGCAAAAATTCATATCTGAAAGCTTTTTATAGTGGCGCATAACTTCCAGCTCTGATAATTGAGGGAGCCCTAATTTGTCTTGCCTTAAAATTTCCTTTGGCAAAAATGTTATATCTGCGACACTATCGGTAAGATTTATGCCATCATTACCGTTGCTTTTTTCAAAAATTGTTTTCATGTTTAGATTATCCCCTGTTTAGCCAAGTCTTTTTTTATTCTGTCAAGTCCTGTTTGAATAATTCTTGATATTCTGGACTGAGAAATATTAAACTCGTCAGCAATCTCTCTTAGTTTTTTGTCTTTGAAGAATTTATATTCAATGAATTCTTTTTCTCTTGGAGGAAGTTTTTGCATCGCAGCTAAAATTCCTTTTTTGAGTTCTGTAAATTCAACATTCTCTTCCGGATTTCTGTCGTTTGATTTGATTTGAGTAGGTACTTCTGCTTCTTGAAGTTCGTCAATTGATAATATGTTTTTATAAACTTCTGCTCTTATTTCAACAGAATTGCTCTCATCTTCGTCAGTTGTTTCGTCAGTTGGTTTATTTTTTAAGGTATACCATTTGTACCTTCTTCTGACTTCATTACGAATAGCCCACTTTATAGCTGTCGACAAGTAGGTATTGTTGTATGTCCTGGATGAATTATTTTTAAAAAGAATATAAAGCGCATGAGTGCCTATATTGACAAGTTCCGGCAACTCAATAAGATGCGATGTAGAGAACTTTTGATATTCGACTTTTGCGATAACCTCTATAAGTTCTTTGTATTCTTTTAGCTTGATATCTTCAACTGACATTATTAAATGTATAACCTTAAAAATACTACAATTTAATAATAGCAAAAAAAAAATATATTACCAGCTAATGTAATTTTCCTTAACATATTTTATCTTTGTTTTAAAAGGAGAAATTAAATGAAAGCATTATTTTGTACTGATGGTTCTCAAATAAGTTATGGGGCAATAGTAAATTTTTCACAATGGTTTAAAAATTACACGGCAGATATTTTGACTGTTGCAGATTGGACATGTCTTTCGGATGTTGTTTTATCTGAAGTCTCAAGTATCAGCTCAAAATGTTCTAATAATGCAAATTCAATATTAGATTACAGCCAGCATTTTTTTTATGAAAATAATATAAATTTCGGAAGAAAAATAAAAAGCTGCGGCTCTGCTGTGGATGTGATATTGTCGAATGAAAAGGATGAAGAATACGAATATTTGATAATGGGTTCTAACGGCAAAAAAGGGTTGCAAAAGTGGCTTGGGTCTGTATCTCAAGAGGTCGCATCATTTTCAAAATCATCTGTTTATATTTCCAAAAGTTCCAATTATTCAAATAAGGTTGTTTTTGCGTTAGATGATTCGTTAATTTCTTCCCGTCGCTTCATAAATACTCTAAAGAATATGAATTTAGAGGGTAAAGACATTCATATTTTAACGGTGTACCAGACTCCTGAGTATTTGTTTTTAGAGGGTAATATGGATTCAAATTGGGTTGTTGACATTGATGAAAAACAAAAACGAGAGGGGCTTATGCTTCTTAGTCAGTATGAAGAAATTTTTAATGATTTTGGGTATGATAATTTGCATAAATCTGTATTATCCGGTAACAATGCTGAAGCAATTATAAAATATTGTGATGAAAACAAGGCTGATTTGGTTGTTTGCGGTATGAGAACAAGAAATGCAATTTCCAAAATTCTTCCCGGTTCTGTAAGCCGGAGGATTTTAGAGAATGTCGCTGCGGATGTACTTATAATGAAATAAATTTATAATTTTATAATGATTTCTTTTTCGTCAAGTTTTGCACTCGCACCAATCGGAATTGTTAACTTTTGTCCTGCATGTGATATCTTGTACCCCCCAATTACAGGGATGTCCATTTCTTTTGCGATTTCATAAAATAGCTCATCAAGATATTCATAGTTGTCGCAATCTAAAAATTCTCCAAGTATAATCCCTTTCAGATTTTCTTTAAATGCTTGACTATTTAGAAGCTGCCTAAAATATCGATCAATTTTGTATGCAGGTTCATTTAAATCTTCAGTGAATAATATAAAATCGTTGTTTGGCAGAAGATCTGTACCGCATAATGATGCTAAAGTCGCAAGATTCCCTCCCCAAAGTATCCCTTCAGCCTCTCCGCTTTTGTATATTTTGTCTTCTTTAGGTTTGATGGTAATATCTTCACTACTTAATACGTTAAAAAAGTTTGTGAGTGTGAACTCTTCAATACTAGCGGGTTGAAAGTCTGTCTGAATCATTGGACCTGAATACGTAATTAACCCTGTATTTTTAAATATTGCTGCCGATAAGGCGCTAATGTCAGAATATCCGCAAAATATTTTGGGATTATTTTTAATTATTTCGTAGTTTATTTTGTTGACAATTCTAATAGCCCCGTATCCGCCTCTTGCACAAATTATTGCATCTATATCTTTGTCTGCAAAAGCCTCTTCTAAATCTTTTATTCTTTCTTCGTCGCTCCCTGCCAAATACCTGTCTGCCTTAAATATATTTTCCCCAAGGCTGACATTATAACCAAGAGTTTCAAGATAAGTTTTCCCTTGTGTAATTTTATCTTTTTCAATTTCTCCGCATGGCGCAATTATTCTGATAGATGAGCCTTTTGTTAATTTTTTAGGTTTAATAATGTTCATAATAAGTCCATTTATTTTATTATTTGATATAATAACTTTATCATGAATAAAAATTATGTCCCTTTATATAGAAAATATCGTCCGCAGGCACTTGAACAAGTTGTAGGGCAGGAACATATTAAAAAGGCTTTAGCAAATGCAATAGAGACTGATAGAATTTCTCATGCTTACCTTTTTACCGGTCCTCGCGGCACAGGAAAAACTTCTACTGCTCGAATATTTGCTAAATCTTTAAATTGCGAAAAGGGACCTACAATTTCACCTTGCAATGAGTGCGAAAATTGTAAAAACATTACAAACTCTATTCCGATTGATGTTATTGAAATAGACGCAGCAAGTAATCGTTCTGTTAGTGATGCGGAAGAAATTATCCAAAATGTTGCGATGTCTCCTGTTCACAGCAGATACAAAATATATATTATTGACGAAGTTCATATGCTTTCAACAACGGCTTTCAATGCTTTGTTAAAAACATTGGAGGAACCGCCAGAAAATGTTATATTCATTCTTGCAACAACAGAAGTTCATAAGGTGCTTGATACGATAAAAAGCCGTTGCCAAAGATTCGATTTCAAACGTATTACGACAGATGATATTGCTAAACATTTAAGATATATTTCTGATCAGGAAAATATAAATATTGATGAGGATGCACTAAGGTATATTGCTCAAAATTCTGCCGGAGGTATGAGAGATAGTATTGCTCTTTTAGATCAACTTAGTGTCTTGAATTCTGCGGATAGTCAAATTACCGTAGATGATATAAACAGGCTTTTAGGGCGTTTGTCTTTTGATTCTTTGACTTCACTTTTTGAAGCTGTATCTGTGTCTGATCAGAATGATGCTATTGAAAAATTGAATGAAATTTATGACTCAGGTAATGAACCTTCTCAAATTCTATCAAATTTTTTGGATTATTTAAGAAACGCTCTTATTGTTAAAAGTGTAGGGAATTCCCCTGAAAATATTGTTCAGCTCAATTCTGAACAGTTGAATATATTGAAAGAAAAAGTGACGAATATTGAAACTCATCAAATTGTTTCTTTGATTGATAAGTGTGCTGAGTATATTAAAGAATTAAAATTATCTTCAAATCCAAAGTTGTGGTTGGATATTGCAATATTGGATATGTCTAATTTGACTCAAAATACAAAATTAGAAGATTTAAACAAGAGAATTTCAGCTCTTGAATCAGGGACTTCTCGCCCGATGAATGTTTCTTCATACAATACTCCTCCGTCTCCTGTTATGAAGCCTGAGGTCAAAAGAGTTGCAAAAACTATGACTCAAAAAAATGAAAATACAGACGAGGCACCAAAAACTTCTCAAAAAGAAACCCCAATCCCTCAGCCTGCCAAAATGCAAGCTTCTGCAAATTCCGCCTCTAGTGATTTATGGGTACAGTTTTTGAATGGAGTTTCAAGTTTTCCGTCAAGAGCTATTCTTAAACAACAGGCAATACCTGTTAAATTGTCAGCAGATGAGATAATAATCGCAATTAAGACTCCTACTTGGCTTTCAAATTTCGGGCCTGAGGGTGAGAGGCACGCATTTTTGGTAGAATCTGCGCAAAAACTTTTTGGCACCGCCCCAAAAATTATTGTTCGTTCTCCTCAGCCCGGAGATGATAAATTGAGGTCTGAAGCTCAAGCTCAAAATGTAAATCCTGAGCCTAAAAAACCTTTAATTGTTGAGAATAATACTCCTGAAAAAGAGGTTGTAGAGGATGCTATTTCTCAAGTAGAAGATTCAGATGACGATTTAGATTTTTCAGAAGATGAAGAAATTTCAGAAGATCAAATTCTTGATGATAAAAAAAAAATAGAAGTTAATCCAAAATCTGATTCAACGTTTCATTCTGACAATGTGAATATGGTTATGGATTTGTTTGAAGGGAAATTAATTGAATAAAAAAAGGAAGTTTTAAACTTCCTTTTTTATTAGCTATATATCTTTCTATTTAAATCAGCTTTTCTTAGTCTGATATTTTCAGGAGTAATTTCAACCAGTTCATCATCTGTGATGTATTCCAGTGCTTCTTCCAAAGATAAAATTCTTGGGGCTTGCAAAGTTACCATAACATCTGCTGTTGAACTTCTCATATTTGTTAATTTTTTAGTCTTGCAAATATTAACAACGATATCTTGAGGTCTGTTGCCTTCTCCTATTATCATTCCGCGATATACTTTGGTTTTTGGCGTAACAAAGAACACTCCTCTGTCTTCAAATTGCGCGAGTGCATACGGTATTGCTTCTCCTTGTTCGTGTGCTATTATTGAACCGCATCTTTGACGACCAATTTCTCCGGCAAATGGTCTGTAATGCAAGAATGTGTGGTACATAATACCTTCCCCTCTTGTCATACGGATGAATTCATTCCTAAATCCTATTAAACCTCTTGCAGGAATGTGGAATGTTAAATGTGTGCGACCTTTAGCTGATTTCATATCTTTCATTTCACCCTTACGGTTGGAAAGACGTTCAATAGCCGAACCTGCGTATTCATCAGGAACATCAACCATTAAGTTTTCATATGGCTCGCATAATTCGCCATTAATATTCTTTAGAATAACTTCCGGTTTTGATACTGCAAATTCATATCCTTCACGGCGCATTGTTTCAATCAGAATACTTAAATGTAGTTCTCCACGACCTGAAACTTTAAAACAATCTGTTGAATCCGTGTCTTCAACTCTTAAACTTACGTTCTTTTCAAGTTCGGTATATAATCTTTTGCGAAGTTGTCTGGAAGTTACAAATTTCCCTTCTTGTCCTGCAAACGGACTGTCATTTACTGAGAAATTCATCTGTAGTGTAGGCTCATCAACTTTTATTAAAGGTAGTGCCTGTGGATTTTCAGGATCACATAATGTTTCACCTATTTGAATATCAGAAAAACCTGCGATACCTACGATATCTCCTGCACTTGCTTCTTGTATTTCCTGTCTTCCGAGGTCGTGAAATCCAAATAGTTTTGTAATTTTTCCTTTTGACTGAGTTCCGTCTGCTTGAATCCAGCATACTGTATCTTGAGAATGTACTACACCTTGAGCGATTCGTCCTATTACAATTCTTCCTACATATTCGTTATAATCAAGTGTTGTTGCTCTAAATTGGAAAGGTTTATTTGCATCTCCTTCCGGCGGCGCGATATTTTCAAGTATACTGTCAAGCAAAGGTACCATATCTTTTCTTTCATCTTCTAATTCTTTTATCGCAAATCCGTTTAAACTGCTTGCAAAGATGAACGGAAAATCTATCAAATCCTCTCTGTCTGTTAGTTCTGTAAATAAATCAAAAACTTTGTCCAAAGCTGTTAAAGGTTCTGCTGCCGGTTTATCGATTTTGTTTATAACAACTATTATTTTCAGCCCCAATTCCAATGCCTTTGACAAGACAAATCTCGTTTGTGGCATTGGACCTTCAGCAGCATCAACAATTAAAAGTGCGCCATCTACCATTCCTAAAACACGCTCTACTTCTCCTCCGAAATCTGCGTGTCCCGGGGTATCCACAACATTTATTTTTGTATCTTTGTAGTTAATTGCAATATTTTTGGAAAGAATGGTAATCCCTCTTTCTCTTTCTAAATCATTACTATCAAGTACTCGTTCTTCAACGTGTTGATTTTCCCTAAAGACTCCGGCTTGTTTCAATAAACAGTCAACAAGTGTTGTTTTACCGTGGTCAACGTGTGCTATTATCGCTATATTTCGAATGTTTTTTTCTGTCATAATTCCGCCAATCAAATTTGTTTAGTGTATAAATTACACTTTTATAATAAACCAGACAATTTATTTTTTCAACACATAAAGTTTGTATAAATATAAAATTTGTTAAAAAGATTATTCTTCTTTATATGCAATATGTGAACAAGTAAGGCATATTATCCCGAATATTATTCCTACGAGCATTGTGTAGTGGTACGCAGATAAAAACGACAGAACTTCTCCTTTATGAGAAAGTATGTTTTTGAAGCTTTCAAATAATGTTATAGTTATTGCAACACCAAGTATATTCCCAAGATTTCTTGATAGTGACAGTATCCCGCTTGCAATACCCAGCTCTTCTTTTTTTACGCTTGTTATAATTGCGTTGTTAGATGGTGATTGGAAAAAACCGTTTCCGATTCCCATTATTATAGAAGCCAAAACGACCTCCCATAAAGGTGTTTTTGTGTTAAATGTTGTGAAAATTATTAGTGCAAATATGTAAATCCCGGGGCCAATCTGTGTTAAGACTCTGCTCCCATGTTTTCCTGCGTAGCCGCCTGCAAATGGTGCAACAATTGAGGATGCAACCGAGTAAGGAAGTACTAAAAGCCCTGTTATAAAGGCATTTAGCTGCAGAACTCCTTGTAAAAATAGCGGTAAAAGTATTGCATTAGTAAACATTGTCATATAAGAAGTCATAACTGCTATATTCCCAAATGTAAATGCTTTAATTTTAAACATCTTAAAGTTAATCATAGGGTAATTTATCTTTTTGTCTCTAAAGTAAAAAAGCCCTCCAAAAATCAATGTTATAACTCCAAGAATTATTATTTGCAGGGATTTCCATCCCCAGTGGTGTCCTTCAGAAATTGCTAAAAGTAAAGCAAAGAGTGCAATTGAAAAATAGATAAATCCTTTGTAATCAAATTTGAAATTCTTATGTGGAGAATATGAGGGTATAAGCTTGTAACTTAGTATTGCCCCGACAATTGCGAATGGCACTGATGGTAAAAATATTGTTCTCCAGCCAAAAAAATGTATACACGCACCACCAACTGCAGGTCCGAGCAATCCTCCTACGGCAACTAATGATGCGTTTAATCCAAGAGCCCTTCCTCTATTTTCTCCTTTAAACATTGTGGCAATTGCTCCCGGACCGTTTGCAAGCATTATTGATGCGCCAAGAGCTTCAATACATCTTGAGACTATCAGTAATTTAAAGTTCGGAGATAAATAGTTTAAAAAAGCTCCTATTCCAAAAATTAAAAAGCCTAATGAATAAATTTTATTTTTGGGAAATATATCCCCAAGTTTTCCAAAGAAAGGTAAAAACACGGTTAAAACAAGCATGTACGCAATTATTACCCATTGCACTTGATTTAAAGTTATGTTTAACCCTTTTGCAATGGGGTAAAGAGCAAGCTGAACAGTACTTGAATCTAACATTCCCAAAAAATTGCCCAGTATAATAAGTATGCAAATTATCCACTTAATTCTAATATCTGAATCCATGACATAGTAATTCTATCATATAAAGTTTTGTGTAGTGTAAAGTTTTATTTAATATTGTTAAATCAATAATGGCTTTAACTGTAATATTTCCTTGTCAACGGGCTTTTTTATATTGAAACTCATGTATAATTATGTTATAATAAGAATATATTTTTATGAGGATACGGAGGATGATCTTGTCTACAAGGAAAGCTTTTTCACTAACTGAGTTATTGATTGTTTTGGTTATTGTTGCGGTTCTTTTTATGGCTGCTTTGCCTGTTGTGACAAAAAGAAAAGTAAATAACTATTTGAATAATGCTGTATGGAATTATGTCGAAGGTGATGACAACCGTAATGCATATTTTCACATAGGAAATGAAGAAGATAAAAAAGATAAGTCTGCTTCTGCGCTTATTGGGCTCAGTGATGCTGGTAAGCATGGAAAGTTGACAGTGTATTCGAATTCCGGAGTTTGTAATAATGGTATTTGCAAGTCTGACAGTGATAAAACTATCCAACGTCAAATTCAGTTCAGATACGGACAGGGAAACGGTACTTTTGCAGGGACGCTTTTTGCAGATAAGTACAACATGTTACTTGGCGGGCGTTATGATAAATTTCTGAATGATAATTACAAAGATTATTATAATAATACCTCTGATGTGAATAAACAATATTATAACAAATATAATACTGTTTTAGGAATTGATACCGCAGAAAATATTGATATGCTCGGTCGATCTGTTATTATTGGTAATAACAGTTTTACAGCATATAACAATATAGAGGATTTAACCGGTAATACAAATTTGCTTCCTGAATCTTTCGACAAGGACAAATTTGCTGACTACGTAGAAGCGTATGCGAATATTAGCAACTTCCAAAACTTGATTGCTATTGGTAATAATGTATATTCGCGTGGGTTTGCAAATTTAGGCCTTGGTGAAAATCACGGGAATATTTTTATTGGGCATAATAGCGCAGGGATTTTAAATTCATTGTATGAAGTTAGCAGTGAGGATTCTTCTAAGGAAGATTATAATCCTGCGGATTATATGAATAAAAATAATACTATTGTTGGTTATAATGCTTTGCCTTCTCGCGAAGAAATAAAAAGAACTCTATATCAGGATAACGTTATTTTGGGTGCAAATACAGGAGGATATTATAGAGAAAAAGAGGGTGCCTCATTCTCTTCTGTGGGATGGAATAAAATTGCTCGAAATGTAATTATTGGATCTGAATATAAAAGTAATAATGCATCTGATAACGTTATTATAGGGTATGGCGCTTATGATAATAGCAACCCTTTGTTAAAAGATAAGAAGGATTACTTATATGTATCTAATCCTTTGTTAAAAGATGATAATGATTACATATATGACTCTGATCCGGGTATAAAGTATTTAACCGCAATTGGTTACGGTGCTTGTAATTCCATAGGTATACCAACAGGTAATTCTGGTGCAAAGTTCCCTAGAACTTGTATTGGTGTTGGGTCTGCTCAAGTAATTGGGGAATATTTTGCCGATAATTCACTCTTGAGAAATAAAAACGTTATTGCAGGTAATTATGCGTACCCTACAGGTGATGAACGTATATATATAGGGTCTTATTCTCAAGTACGTGATGTCGAAACCGGGAAAGAAAAGCCAGTCTCAAAGTATACTGGAGATTATGGAAATCAACCAGATGCCGGTTTCTTCGGGGGTAGAGCTCCAATAGAGGTCCATAATGTGCCTGAGGCTGGGAATTCAAATAGCATTGCAATTGGCCCTTCTGTAATATTAAATACTCATCTTGTTGTGAGGGGTATGTATTATGATACTGTCGGAAGTAGTAATTATGATTACTCCAATCAAGTTCCGGAAAAAGTAACAGCTTATTTGTATTCGTCGCCAACCGTGGGTGTGGAAGGATTGTTCCCTAACCCTGATTATGACAAAATGTGTGTCTTTAGAAGAAGCGATCTTACTCTAGGAGAGGCTTATGGGCCTTTCCCTTATGGAACAAATCAAACCGTTCCTTATTCATATTATTGTAATATCTCAACACCTTTGGTTTTAGAAACGAAAATTTCTAATAATTTGCGTTATTATGGCAATTGTATTACTGATCAAAAAGCAGAGTCGTATACGGAGCTTATGGGCAAAAATGATGAATATTTTCCAAAGTTAAAATCATCTGATATAAGATTAAAAACTGATATTAGTGACAACAATGACGGATTGGATAAATTACTTCAGCTAAAACCATATAATTATACATACAAGGCGGACTTATTAGGTATCCCGCAGGTTGGTGTTATAGCTCAAGATTTGCAAAAAATCTTTCCTAATTCTGTTACAAAAGGAAAAGATGGGTTCTTAAGAATTCGCTGGGACGAAATGTTTTATGCAATGATTAATGCTATAAAAACACTTGGTGTAAAAATAGAAAAAATTGCTTCTGATATTTCCGGGTTGGAGATATCTACCTTGCAAATAAAAAATCAACATAGGGCACTAAAAAAAGAAATTGTTAATCTTAATGCCAGAGCTGCCAGATTGGAGCGTAAATAATGAGAAAAAATGTTATAAAAAAAGCTTTTACCTTGCTAGAGTTAATGGTCATTATGACTGTTATGACTATTCTGCTTGCTGCTTTGTCTCCGATGTTTACAGGAAGAGCAAATCCTTCAAGCGATATTGTATGGCATTATGTTCAAGGTGATAGAAGTGATAATGCATATTCAAATCCAATCAATTCTTATCTTAAATCAGGTTTTTATATTGGAATAGCTCCGGATCTTGTTGATATGGCATTAATGGATACTGCAAGGGTTACAATTAGACCATCTCAAGTGTTTTACCAACCTCAGATGGAGTTAGGTTATCAAGGTGAAAAAGTTGCTACGATTTTCGTAAACCCTGAGAATACATTATTTGGCAGTAGTTTTAAGGATATTATAACTAATGGCAGTACAAAACCCCTAAATAATAATAATGCTTATGGTAATACTGCCTATGGTATAGATGCGCTAAAATCAATAAAAAAAGCAAAAAGAAATACTGCAATAGGGTATGGTTCTGCCAGTGAGATAGAGGATGAGACTGATAATACTATTATCGGAACGTGGAATTCTCCTTTGAAAAATCGTGCAGATATGAATACTATCATTGGTAATTTTGTTAGCGATAAAGACATAAATATTGGTAGTGAAAATACAATTGTTGGAGACAATGATGGTGTAGAATCTGGTACAGATAATAAACAGAATACTTTAATCGGTAAAAATGCGGCACCAAAATTAAAAGAAAAAGATAATACAATAATAGGTTCTTATGCCGCGCCAAATTTGACAACCGGAACCGGTAATACAATTATTGGTTCAGCGTCGTATAAAGATGCTGATGGAACAACTCATTACAGGCAATTGTCAAAAGGTAAAAACAATACATTAATAGGTGTAAATTCAGGTTTTGGTTTGGGCCCTAATGCGGAAAATAAAACCTGTATTGGTTATGGCTCATGCCCTTATATTGAAGACTATAAAGATTTAGGACTTTTAGATGATAATGTCTCTCGTGTTTTTATAGGCGGACCTCCAAGGAGGCATGATGAAGATTCTCCTGGCTTTGGTGGTTATGCTGTTCTGGAAGTACATAATTCTCCAAATAGACATGCGTTGAGGCATACTCTTGTTGGTGATAATATAAAAGCTTACGATAAAAATAGCTTTACTATTAATAATGGCAAAGGAGACGAATCTGTTATTATCAATGGGAATTTGATTGTGCGTGGCCAAACATATTTGGGCGGTGTTCCTTCTGTGATTTTCCCCAATTATAATAGTGATCCTACAGCCTCAAATGCTAATAATGACATGCCTTTATATGGTATGTCATATGATTGGGTCGGATCAGGAGAAAAATCAAAAGTTTTTTATGCTAAAGATGGCAATATTGTTGCAAATGGCGTATATGATTCTAGGAGTAATGCCAATTCCCCGTACCAAAATAGTCCTACAGGAGGTGCGCTGTTAAGGTCTTATTATTTCCATAGGTTACATTGTACTTGTGCCCCTGAACATACTTCATATGATTGGTCTAAAGCTAAGACGAATGGTAGTTTTTCAGTTGCGGATATTATAAAATATCGTACTGTTGATAATCCTAATTTGTATCAAAGTGTAAGTAATATTGTCCGCTCTGATGAAAAAGGTTATACTGATAGCTCGCCGCTATCTGGTTATAATACTGTGAAATATAATACTAAGATCGAGGTTGGTGGTGCTAATAAAGATTTGTATACATATAATTTTGCCCATGCAGGAGGTAGAGCATCTTCTTGTTGCCCGTATATGTATACGTATTCTACGTCTTCTGATTCAAGATTAAAAAATATTGGCAAAGAGTTTACTGATGGTTTGGATAAGATAAAACAATTAAAAGTATTTAATTATACATTCAAGTCAGACCCGAATAAGACTCATAATGTTGGTGTTATTGCGCAAGATTTGAAAAAGGTATTTCCAAACGCCGTATTTAAAGGTAAAGACGGATATTATTCTATTCGTTGGGATGAAATGTTCTATGCCGCAATTAATGCTGTTAAAGAAATTAATTCCCGAGTAGAGGCTCTTGCAAATAGGGTTAATAAAGATATTGAGAGAGTAAAGGCCTTAAAAGCTGAAAATGCTCAACTGGCAAAGAAATTAGAAGAATTGGCAAACGAGTTAGCAGCTCTTGAGAATAAAAAATAATTAATAATTAAAATATAGAAAGTCCTCTTAAAAAAAAGAGGACTTTTTTTGTAACAAAATCTTAACATATCATCTTAAAATCCTAAAGTTTTTATAAAAAATGCCGATAACGTTATTACAGAAACTTTAAGGAAGACGAAAGGATAAAAGTTACAAAATGGGATTGGCTGCATCACAAGCGAGATTATTAACCATTACTGCAAGACTTGCAGATAATGAATTACGCTCTCAAACCATTAATAATGCTAAGATGCGTTTGGCTACTCAAAGTGCCCAAGCAAGCGAAAAGTATGTTAATGCTTTGAACCAATCTGATATGATGTTCCAAAATACAATGATTGACGGTACATCTCAAAATCAACTTTTAACTTTCAATTCTCTAACCGCTTACAGCCCGTATAATACACAATATGGACTTGTAAATGCTGCAGGTTTAGCATTGGTAAGTGAAGCTGATGCGAATATGTTTGTTGCTTCAGGCGGTAATTGTGAAAAATTCTTAAAATTACACGGTCTTGAATGGCAATCAACATACTTTGATCATGTCAATGAAGATGAATTAAAGGCTGCTTTGGGAGATGACTATGGTGCTATATATGGTAGCATTACGGCTAATGATTATAAGAGATATAGCCCGCAGCCGACTGATTTAGTCAGCTATTTAAGAGCGATATACGAACATTATGATGCATACGAAGGCTCTTTAGAATATGCAACATTCAGAACTGCTAGTCAAGGCTTTTTATCTGAGTTGAAGTCTTCTTCTACCAGATATGAAACCTGGATTTTAGGTGCGCACGAGGATGAAAATGGCGGCAGACTTTCTACTGCGACTGTTATAAATAATATTTTAGATAATTTTAAATATAATGCAAACCCAAACTATTGTACTCAGGTAAGTAGTCTGTCTGATAACGGAGCTGATGCAAAAAGAAAGGCTTTTCTTAATTCTGCTAAAGATAAATGGACAGACTTATCTAAAGAATTTTTTGCCTATATATTGTTAAATGTTTCTGATGATTTTATAAATTACTGGCAGAACGACAATTTAGCCGGTGTTATTAAAGGTATTTTAGGGTTAAATAATATGGAAATTGCTTCTTCGAATAATTATTATTATTTGAATGGTGATCAAAGAAACTCTGTATTTACGATTTCTGATACTGATTTAACATATAATTTTCCCCCTGAAGATGGGGAATCTCCGAAATCTATAACATTTGTAAAAGACGGAGATGAGTATAAAATAAACTCTTGTGTTGGTTTAACAAAATCTGAAGATGGCAAATATGCTTATATAGATGATGGTGATAACAGGGAGATATACACAATATCTAATAACCTCTTGATTGCATCATATGGCTATAAAGATGCAATGGAAGCATACTCTGATGCATTGGGTTCAATGTTGTATGGTTTAATAAATTGCCCTACTGTTTATATGAGCTGGAATGCTCGTTCAGGTTCATACATGAATGATCTATTGAGTGTTGTTTTTGGCGAACCTGAAAATGGTAATCCTTGGGAAAATATAAATAAATTCGCCGATTTATTAGGTGTTTCTGATTTCGATCGAACTTCGGACGAGAAGCTTTCTACTGTATTCATGAATATGCGTAAATTAGCTGATATAGAAGAAATGATGAAACTTTTCTATAATGCGGATGGCTCTCTTAAAAATAGCGCGATTACTCCTTCCAAAGAATTCAAAAACTTAATGGACATGTACAGAGTTGATGCGTTGGTATTTCTCTATGGCGAGCCAAAATACGCTTGGGTTGATACTAAAGATACCGGGAATACAGGTAATCCTGACACTAAAGCTCAATGGCTTACTAATTTGTTCGAAAGAATGAAAAAAGGTTATAGAGTTCTTGAAGACGGTCTTGCTTCTTCTAATGATTGGATTGAGTATGCTCTTCAAAGCGGTTTAGTTACTTTAGAACAAGTAGATTCAAGCAACAGATGGATTAATATCGATTATAAAACTTGCGCAGGTATTACAGAACAAACTGACCGTTCTGCTGCTGTTGCAAAAGCTGAAGCTGAATACAACCGTGCTATGAACGATATTAAACAAAAAGATAGTATTTTTGACCTTCAATTGAAAAATATCGATACAGAACACGCTTCACTTCAACAAGAGTATGATTCTATACAAAAAGTTATCAATAAAAACATTGAACGTACTATGAAGTTTGACCAAAACGGCTAAGGGGGGTAAATGTTGCTACTAATGGTTACGCAACTCTTGTGAATAGTTGCGTAAATTGAGGTAAATGTTGCTACCAATGGTTACGCAACTCTTGTGAATAATTGCGTAAATAGGGATAAATAATACTTACCGATAGTTACTCAATTTTATGGTAAATATTCTTTCTGATAATTGAACCAGAATAATATGTCATTGCGAGCGTAGCGAAGCAATCCAGCTTTTTGATTTTTGCTCAATCTGAATTACTGCATCTTCTATGCAGAAAAATATATTTCCCCCTTTACCCCTTTTTTATTTGTTATATAATATTTCAAGAGGGAATATTATGTTATTAGAATTTTTATACTCCAAAATTCACAGAGCAACTGTTACAGATGCAAATCTTAATTATGTCGGTTCTATAACGATTGATGAAACCCTTTTAAATGCTGCAAATATGAAAGAGTGGCAAAAGGTTGAAATTCTGGATGTGAATAATGGCGAAAGATTTCAAACTTATATTATTAAAGGTGAACCGAATTCAGGTTGTATATGTCTAAACGGGGCTGCGGCACGTAAAGTTCAACCGGGTGATAAGGTAATTATTGTTACATATGCTCAAATGGAAGAAAAAGAAGCCCAAAATCATAAGCCGACAGTTGTTATTGTTGATGATAACAATAAAATAATTGATAAAAAGTAATACATTACCTTAATATATTTGACCTTTTAGGTAAAAGTCGATATTCTTATAATGGTAGATTATTGTAGAAAGAGGCTTGTTATGACTGAATTTACTCATAAACGAGGAGATGGCAAAACATTTTCTAAGGATGATGTTAAGAGGCTTATCGGTGAATATAATATCAAATTTATTAAACTTCAATTCGTTGATATAAACGGTCAGGTTAAGAATATAACTTTACCGTCTGAACAAATTGATAAGATATTGAATAATGAAATAATGCTGGATGGTTCGTCTATAAAAGGATTTAGAAGTATTGAAACTTCTGATATGTTTTTCCATCCTGATTTGACAAGTTTTCAAATTTTACCGTGGAGAGAGCATAATGGCGGGAATTCCGCCCGATTAATATGTGATATTTACAACGTTGACGGAACTCCATTTGAGGGGTGCCCTAGATGTAATTTAAAACGAGTTATGCAGGCTGCGGAGAAAATGGGATTTTCTATGAATATCGGTCCTGAAGCAGAATTTTTCTTATTTGCGAAAGATGAAAAAGGTAATATTACAACATCGACTCAGGATCATGCCGGATATTATGATGTTGGGCCTGAAGATTTGGGTGAAGATGTAAGAGCAGATATTGTTATGACTCTTAAAGAAATGGGTTTTGATATTGAAGCATCTCATCATGAGGTTGCGGATGGTCAGCATGAAATTGATTTCAAATATTCTGATATTTTAACTGCGGCAGATAATGTTGCTACATTCAGAGTCGCAGTTCGTGCAATTGCGGATAAGCATAACTTGCATGCAACCTTTATGCCAAAACCGATATATGGAATTAATGGTTCCGGTATGCACTGTAATATTTCGCTATTTAAAGACGGTGAGAATGCATTTTATGATGAAGATGCAGAATATCAATTGTCTGATATCGCAAAATACTCTGTTGGCGGTATGCTAAAACATGTTAAAAGCTTCACTGCAGTTACAAATCCATTGGTAAACAGCTACAAACGTTTGGTACCAGGATATGAAGCCCCTGTATATTTAGCTTGGTCTTTGGCAAATAGAAGTGCGTTGCTAAGAGTTCCTGCAAAGCGCGGCATTTCTACAAGGGTTGAACTTCGTTCTCCTGACCCTGCTTGTAATCCGTATTTGGCTTTTGCTGCTATTTTAGAAGCGTGCATGGACGGTATAAGAAACAAGATTGATCCTCCTGCACCTGTTGAAAGTAATATATATAAATTGACTCCAAAAGAACGTAAAAAGCAGAGAATTGACTCTCTGCCAGGAAGTTTAGCTGAGGCGTTGGAACACATGGATAAATCTCTTGTAGTAAGAGCTGCATTAGGCGAACATATTTTTGGGGAATTTATGACTTCTAAAAAGAAAGAATGGGATTCATTCAGAACTTATGTCTCAAAATGGGAACTTGATAAGTATTTAGCTAGGTACTAAGTTTAAAAATAAATAAATTAAGCGGGTACTAAACTAGGTATCCGCTTTTATTATTGCAATTAAAAATTCTCTGTCTTATAATGTTTTGGGGAGAAAATCAATGATTACACTACGAAAAGCAATAGATGATATTACAAAAACAGTACGTGAGACCTCTAAAACTCAAGTGGGGGGACCATTTGGAGCATTTGTTTATAAGACAATATCAAAAGATGAAAATGATGAATATATTGAAATTATTGCAACCGGAACAAATAGAGTTACAGACAGTCACGATCCAACTGCACACGCTGAAATTGTTGCGATAAGAAATGCTTGTAAGGTTTTAAATACCTATGACTTGTCTGATTATAGTATTTATGCGACAGGTTTCCCTTGTCCTATGTGTATGGGAGCTATTATTTGGGCAGGTATTAAAAATGCAGTTTACAGTCAAACATTAGAAGCTGCCGAAGATATTGGTTTCAAAGATAGAGAAATGTATGAAGGGGTATTTTCAAGTTATGTAGATAATAATAATTTTATTTCAGTTGCACGAATTCCTAATGCGGAATTGGATGATATTTATAATTCATATAAAAAAGAAGGTATTATTTATTAATTTTCAAAAAGTAGATGCAGAACGGGTATAATCATCCATCATCCTTTTGCTTGCATTTTTCTATTGAGGTGCTAACATAGATATATCAAATGAAATGGACTTGTAGCTCAGTTGGTAGAGCAGTTGACTCTTAATCAATTGGTCGTGGGTTCGAGTCCCACCGGGTCCATTTTTAAAATAGAAGATTGAGAACCGAATAAAGGACGAGAACCCACAAAGCGAAAGCTTTGTCTGGTTCGAGCGCGAGTGAGCCGAGTGCGAAGTGCCGGTGCGGATTGTGTAAACAATACGGCAGGGCACGAAGTCACGTTTATGGCGAACGAGCAAGAGAGTCCCACCGGGTCCATTTTTATTATGTTCAGAGAGTTTTATATTAGAAATTAAGGGGTATTATTATGGTTTGCACGGTAGAGAAAGTATCTGATAAATGCAAAAGTGTAATCAAAAAAGCACTTAAGGCTTTAGGTAAGAAGAATTTTGTATTTATAATGCATAATGGTAGTTTCCCATCTTGTAGTGGAGAAAATACAGGCTTTGGTACGATAAATTCAAATGGCGGCAGAAAATTTATAGAGTATGCTTCAGGTATATTCGATGGTATTCAGATGGGGCCGGCAGGAAAAACAAAATCTTCTGATGCTTCTCCTTATACCGGTACTATATTCTCAAATAATCCTTTATTTATAGACCTGAAAGAATTAACGACTTCAAAATGGCATAATATTTTACCTATTGAATTGTATAATGCTATTGTTGCCGAAAATCCAAATAAAGATACGAATAAAACAAGTTATGCCTATATTATTAATCGTCAGCACGAAGCTCTTATGGTCGCGTATGAGAATTTTATCAAATTAAATGATTTAAAGTTAAATAGTGAATTTGATTTGTTTAAACTTGAAAATAAATTCTGGCTAGATAATGACAGTCTGTATGAAGCTCTTTCTATCGAAAACGGCACTGATTATTGGCCAAATTGGAAAAATGATATAGATAAAAATTTATTAAATCCAAAATCTAATGAAGAGAAACTGCAATATGCTCAAAGAATTAACGAAATATCTTCAAAATATTCTAAAGAAATTGATGAATATAAGTTTGAACAATTTGTTTTGAGTATTCAAAATAGACAAACACGTGATTTTGCGGCTTCAAAAGGTATAAAAATGATTGCTGACAGACAAGTTGCATTCTCTGATCGTGACACTTGGGCGTATCAATCACTGTTTTTAGATGGCTGGTGTTTAGGATGTCCTCCTGATTATTTTTCAAAAGATGGTCAGGCTTGGGGGTTTCCTGTTATAAACCCTGAAAAATTGTATAATGATGATGGTTCTTTAGGTGAAGCTGGACTTTTAATGAAAGAATTATTTAAAAAAATGTTCAAAGAAAATCCGGGAGGTGTTCGTATTGACCATATTGTAGGTTTAATTGATCCTTGGGTTTATAAAAAAGGTAAAAAACCTATGCCTGAACAAGGTGCTGGAAGATTGTATTCTTCTCCTGAACATGATGAATTAAAGAAATTTGCGATTCCTTCAGTTGAAGATTTGGATATGTCAATGACTTCGGATAATGAAAAACGTGTAAAATCCTTATCTGATGAACAAATAAAATTGTATGGAAGATTAATAGAAAAAATTGTAATTGCTGCCGCATTGGAAGAAGGTTTAACTAAAGATTCAATTGTTTGTGAAGATTTAGGAACTTTGACAAATCCTGTTGCTGCTGTTATGTCCAAATATGAACTTTTGGGTATGAGATTAACTCAGTTTACTGTTCCGACCGAACCAAGCGACCCATACAGATGCAAAAATATTACCGAGCATTCTTGGGCTATGGTTGGAACTCATGACAACAAACCAATTTCTTTATGGGCTAAAAATTTGAAAAATACTCACGAAGGTTATTTACACGTAAAAAATCTTGTTGAGGATTTATTTAAAGATGAACCTGATAAGGATTCGATAATCGTTCGAATGACTGCTGATGAGGAATTTTTAAAAGAAACAAAACTCGTTGAATTGTTCGCATGCAAAGCTGAAAACGTTCAAATATTCTTTACTGATTTCTTTAATATGAGTCAAACATATAATGTCCCCGGGACTTCAGGTGACAGAAATTGGAGTTTACGTTTGCCTGATAATTTTGAGTCTATGGAGGTAATTAATTTGCCTTTAATTCTCAAAAAAGCTATAATAGCCAGAGGTAGTGAGTTTGCTCAAAATCATAAGGAATTATTAAATGAATTGGATGAAGTTCAATAAATATGCCAAGATATTCGCGATTGTTATAGTGCTGCTAATCGGTTCTGTTTCTTATGCTGATTATGCGACAGAGGCAAAGCTTGAATATAATAAAGGGGTTGATTTGTATCAACAAGGTCAGTTTGAGCGTGCAATTGAAGCGTTTAAATCTGCAACGCAACTTGATCCAAACTATATAGATGCGTATTATAATTTGGGTGCATTGTTAGAATATTTAAAGCAAGATGAAGCTGCTTTGAATGCTTTTAAGCAAATAATATTAAGAAAGCCTGATGATTATGAATCAGTTTATAAGGCTGCTGAAATAAGTAACAAACTTGGTGATACAGAAAAAGCAAGAATGTACCTGACTCTTATCCCTCAAGGTTCTGCGTATGAAAATAAGGCTATGGAGTTGTTAGAGTCTATTGAAGAACCTAAACAAACACAACCTGCGGTTTCGACTCCATCTTCCCCTCAATCTTCATACAATAAAAGTGAATATGGAACTAATGCCGGTCAAGAGCCTTCGAATTTGATAAGCAATACAAATGGTGTTTATGAAAATATTCCAAGCCCAACAGGTATTGTTACTGATAATAATGGAAATGTATATGTTGCAGGATTTTCAGATAATACTATTTATAAAATAGGGTCTGATAATAATAAAATTGTATTTATTAAGGATTCTAAAATTGATGGCCCGATTGGACTGGCTATTGACAGAGATGGGAATATTTATATTGCAAATTATAATAAAGACAACGTTTTAAAAGTAAGTAAATATGGAGAGATTACAGAATTTATTTCAAATATAAGCAATCCGTATTGCATGCATATCAAGGGTAATTTGCTGTTTGTCTCTTCGCAAGGGGACAATTCTGTTATAAGAAGACGCTTGCATTAAGATTATTATCTTAATTAAGATAAAATTGACTGCATCCCCTATATCATATGCTGATATTTAAAATTAACTTATCCTTTAACATAGGTTTAAAGGAGACAGTTATGGCAAATAATAGGTTACTCTATAAGAAGATGTCCATAGAAGAACTTGTTGTTCTTTCTCAGGGCGAAGATTTTAATGCCCTAGAAGAACTTATACGTAGGATTCAAAAAGATGTTTTTGCGACCTTATCTTATATGTTAAAAAGCGCAGACAACCTTTCTGATTTGACCCAAGAAGTTTTATTAAAAGTTGCAAAAAATATTTCTAATCTTCAAAACCCTGCTTGCTTTAGCGGCTGGTTGAACCATATTGTTACAAATACATATTATGATTATTTGCGTAAATCCAAAAATAAGCCGGACATTGTTTCTTTGGAATATTCTTGTCCTTCTTTGGATTTTGAAATAAATATTGACATCCCTGATAAACGAAGTAAACCAATGGAAAAATGTATTACATCTGAGTGTGAACAACAGATAAAAAAAGCTATACGTTCCTTGCCGGATGCCTTTAGAATTGCAATTATACTAAGAGAATTCCAGGGATTGTCTTATGAGCAGATTGCTAATACAACAAATTCAAGTATTGGTACGGTAAAATCAAGGATTTCCCGTGCCAGAGTTAAATTACATGATGTTTTAAAAAACTATACTTAAGAAAAGAGGTAATAATGAATAAAAGTCTTACTTGCAGCCAAGTTTTAGCTTTAATAAATTCATACGTCACAGGGAATATCAATTCCAAATTGAGAGAAGATGTGGAAAAACATATATCAAAGTGCCATTCCTGCCGCAAAAAAGTTGAAGATCTTACAAGGATATTGTTAAAATTCGATAATATTAATGAAGAAGTTGTAAAAGAAGAACAATTATCTCTAAATCCAAAACTTATGTCTAATTTGTCTGCTTATATTGATAATGAATTGCCGGCAGAAGAAAATATTAAAATAAAAAAGATTACAATATCAAATCAGACCGCAAGAAAGCATTTAGAAAAAATGTATCAATTCCACAAACTTATGCAGTCAGCTTATGCAAAGACAAAATCAAATTTAAAAACTGATTATTCAAAAGGTGTTATATCTTATTTGCAAAAAAGTGAAAATTATACGACTGTGTATTTTTACCGATTAATTATTCTTTTTAGCGTTTTAATTGTTGCAATTGTTGTTGGTTTTATATACTTATACTTTTAATTGTCCATTTGAAGGTGTAATTGGTCTTGCTAGTGTTTTTCTTATAGGGCAATTCACCTTGTCGCCGTATAATGGATTGCATTGTACAGTAGGAGTATTCATTTTTGCGATATTATTTTTTTGTCGTTTTGATGCATATAAATTTCTTATGAGAGGTGTGATTAGGTTACATGATAAAATCGCTCCTAATGTTGTCCCTCCGACTTCAAGCCCCTGTGAAAACCAGTTATATGTGCTTTTTATGTTATCAGGTAATTTAAGTTTACTTATGTCAAATCCTGTTGTTCCGATTTTTTTAGCTAGATTCTTTTTAGAAAGAAAATCTTTTACAATAGGATGTATCCATCTTCCTGTTTTGCCAAGTCTTTTTGCTATTGCACAAAAAGATCTTGTAACCGCATAAAATGATAAAATGTTAACGCAAGCATCTGCGGCTTCTTGTGGAATTAAGAACATTTTTTGTTCTTTTGGAATTTTATCATTTACAATGATTGCTGCAATTTGCGCTGCTGATGATAAAATCCAGCCGATAACACCGGTATGAACGAGCATTTTACCCATATTCCCGCTATATTTAGTGTATAATTTATCAAATATTGAAAGAGCTGCTTTATTATTCATTATTCTCCTCCTTTATTTGTTTTGCCTGTAAAAATATCCATTCTGGGGCAATCTAAGTATGGATTTTTAATTACAGCGTTATTTTTTATATCCAATTTTTTCATAAATTTATTTGTTAATAATTTAGTAAGCGGGGCGTCTATTAAGAAATTAGTGAATAACATTACGCCTAACCCTGCAATTGTTCCTATGGCATTTTTGTAGTGCTTAAGCCCATCAATTGTGACTTTCACTCCTTTAGGGAATATCGCTGATTGTAGTTTGTTGATTATTTTCCCGGAATTATTGATAATAGGTTCTTTGGTCATATATTCAATGCCCTTTAGGCAGGCATATCTAATAAAATATCCAGTAGTTGTACCGGCGATGATTTTGGCAAGTGTTCTTGCTACTGACACTTTTCTCGTTTTTTCGTCTACATTTTTATTATATAAATCTATTAAAGGCTGCATTATAATGGCGGTTGCACCTAAAATAAGTCTGTTATTGTGCGGTGCGGCAAGGTGGTCACTTGTCCATTTTATTGCTTTTAATACTCCCTCTTTTTTTACTGTGGCAGCAGGAATTTTACGTACAATTTTATCAATTGTCGTATTTGTCATATTAGATATAGATTTAATAGACATTCCACACATGAATACACACTTTCACCTAATACTATAAAAGTTTTTTTCATTAATTTTTTGCGTATTTTTTGTATTTCTTTCATAAAAATTTACAAAAAAAACAGGGTATAATTATTATACCCTGTTTTTTTTGATATTCAAGTTTTATTATAATATTGCTCCTTTCGGAACGACTGTTACTCCTCCTTCTGATACGTGGAATCCTCGTTTTATGTCTTCATCTCTATCAAAACCAATCTTTGTATTTGGAGGAATGATTACATTCTTATCAATAATTGCTTTTCTAATTTGCGAATATCTGCCGACTTCTACATCTTCCATAAGAATACTGTCTGATACGCTTGAATAACTGTTAATTCTTACTTTTGGTGATAATACGCAGTGTGATAAGCCGCCACCTGAAATAATACAACCTTCAGATACCATAGAATTAGTAGCCATACCTATTCTATCATCCTCTTCCCATACGAATTTCGCAGGAGGATAGTTGTAGTTAAATGTTCTTAAAGGCCACTCTTTTGAGTATAGATTTAATTCAGGAGAGTAGTCGAGCAAGTCCATATTCGCTTGCCAGTAAGCATCAATGCTTCCTACATCTCTCCAGTATCCTCTTTCGCCCTGAGTCATTCCGGGGAAAGAATTGTCATTAAAATTATACACATAAATGTTTTTACCCTCGTTTAGCAGCATAGGGATAACATTTTTACCAAAATCGTGTGAGGAATCTTCTTTTTTAGCATCTCTTGTTACGCTGTCCAAAAGGACTTCTTTATCGAAAATATAATTACCCATTGATGCTAAACAGTAATTAGGATTTCCCGGAATAGATTTAGGTCTGTATTGCGGTTTTTCAACAAAATTCACAAGACGCCAATTATCATCTACTTCCATAATTCCAAATTCGGACGCTTCCTCTATCGGAATTGGAATCCCTGAAATTGTCAAGTCTGCTTTGTTTTCTTTATGGAAATCAAGCATCTGGGTAACAAGCATTTTATAAATGTGATCTCCTCCAAATATGCAAACATACCTCGGATCTTCATCCTTTATATGAAAAATATTTTGGTATATTGCATCCGCAGTGCCTTTGTACCAATCGTTTCCTGTTCTCATTTGCGCAGGACACAAATCAACATATTGATTTAAAAATGGAGATAGTGCCCAGCCACGAGTGATATGTCTGTTTAATGAATCAGATTTATACTGGGTTAATACTTTTATTTTGAAAAATCCTGAATTGATAAAATTATTGATAACAAAGTCAATAATTCTGTATCTGCCGCCAAAAGGTACTGCAGGTTTTGCCCTGTCTTTTGTTAAAGGGTATAACCTCTTACCTTCACCGCCGGCTAATATCATAACTAGTGTGTTATCTGCTGACATATAAAGCCCTCTTTTTTACATAAAGATTATATAATAAATTAGAAAAATCGTCACTAATTCTAAATAACTAATTTTACATAATACATATTATTTGTATTATGTAAAATAATCTCATATTTATTATGTCTATTTTCTTGTGCCGACAAGAAAATAGACGAAAAGAAACTCTCTCCCATCGCTTCGCTTACTAATAAATTGTAACACTCGAGCCCAAGCGGAATAACTCGGGCAAAGCCCTCAAACAAATTCCGCTTTTGAAATTCTCTCGTGTAACATTTATTGTTCGCTACGCGGAGGTCGCAATATTACATTATATAATTTCGGTCTTTTGCGAAGTGAGTAATAAATGTTTTACTCTGCAAAGTCAAAGCGAGCATTGTCTGAGCGGTAGCGAGTTTGCGAGCTTATGGCAGAGTAATTACAATTTATTAACGAACGTAGCTCCAGACCGCGGGTTTCTTTCTGACCGCTTTCTTTGACCGCCCAAAGAAAGCGGTCATGCATATAATACATCTTATCTGTTAATAATATGTATTATGTGCAAAAAAAACGACCTGTCTTGCAAGTCGTTGGAAAATCAATAGGAAAAAGGGAAAGGAAATCATTTATTAAGTTTGATAAGTTTGTTAGGTTTGATAGGTTTGTCAAGTTTGATAAATATTTAAATTCATTAATGAATTTATCCAACTTAGCTAACTTATCGAACTCATCCAGCTTATCATTATGCGTTAAATGTTTTGAATGAAGATTCAACGTTTTTCTGGATAACTTTTTTAACTGCTTCCATTTCTGTATTTATTGCGTTTTCTTCAGTATCTAATTGTTTTAATTTTAATTCTAAGTTTTTATCTTGTACTTGAATAATTTCAATTTTAGCGTTTACTTCTTGAATTTTCTTGTCATATTGTGCTTTATCAAAGTAGTATTTGTTCATTGCGTCGTTGTATGCAGCATCATCAGCAGTAGTTTTTGCTGTTAATTTGTATGTGATACCGTCTTTATTATCTTTACAATCATCTTGAGAGTTGTAAATGATAATTGTTGTATATCTGCCTGATGTATCTTGTTCAACTCTTGCATATTTGTTACGAATATCTTTTGTTACAGTTCCTTGACCGTATACATATGATTTGATGCCAGATGTTGACATATTATTGTCTGTATAATTTGCTTCTTCAATTTCTTTTTGGTTGTAAAATACCGGATAGTATGAGCCGTTGCCATCTTTTTGATATCTAACAAGCCAATTAGTTGTATTACCGTATTTATTATGCAATATCTCTAAATATTTTGTTTCTAGTGCTATTGCATCCGCATAATCCCCCTCGTTTAATGTTGATAAATAAGGATCTTTTTCTCTTCTGTCAGTAGTGTTACTCGAGAGTTTATATAATGTAGTTGCACCTATGGCATATGTATAATTTGGAGCATCACCATTCCTTGTAACAATTACATTTCCGTTGGCATTGATTGTTTCACCAACTGTTTCTTGAAGATAGTTCATCAAGTATATACCCTCAGGTTGTGCGATTAGGGATGTAATAGTATTATTTTCTGTACCATCTTCAAATGAATATGTAATCTTACAATAATCTGATGATGAAGGTGGGGTAGGTACAGTCATTGATGCCAACTGACTGTAATAGTTAGCTGATTCGTTGGACAAAGTTGTTCTTTGTTGGTTAATCTGTTGTCCTTCATATTCTGTATTAGTTTTACGAGCGGTTAAGCTTAAAAATCTTGCTTGTGATGCACTCATTCCCATAATGACTGTCCTTTCGTATTTTTTGATTTCCTATAAATCTCTTATCGGACAGTTTTGTTTTTTTCTTTAATTTTTTGATATGTTTTGTAACGATTTTGTTACATAAGTTCCTAAAAGTTAGTTATATAGCTGTATTTCATTTTTACATAATTAATATTATCAGAAAGTTATTACCGCTTTTATATAATGAAATATTGCGACCTCCGCGTAGCGAACAATAAATGTTACACGAGAGAATTTCAAAAGCGGAATTTGTTTGAGGGCTTTGCCCGAGTTATTCCGCTTGGGCTCGAGTGTTACAATTTATTAGTAAGCGGAGCGACGGGAGAGAGTTTCTTTTCGTCTATTTTCTTGTCGGCACAAGAAAATAGACTGCGGGGTTCGGGGCAGCATTTGCCCCGAATTATATACATATAATATTAATTATGTACAAAAAAAGAGGATATGTTTAATATCCTCTCTTTTTGTATGTTTATTTTGAATTACTCTTTTAAGAATGATTCGTAGTTCCTTGCAAGTAAATGAGAACGTACCTGGTTTATCAAATCAAGGGCAACACCAACCATGATGATTAATGATGTAGCTCCGATACCTTGTAATGTCTCGATTTTGGTTATATAACTTGCAAATGACGGAACAAGTGCAATTATACCTAAACCAATAGCTCCAATGAATGTTGTTTTGGTTAATATCTTATCAATTGCTTCGGCCGTAGGTCTTCCCGGTTTGATCCCAGGAATAGATGAACCGTATTTTTTCAAATTGTCTGCAATATCCTTTGGCTGCATATTTGGCATAATTGATGCATAGAAGAATGTTAATGCAATAATCAATGCCACATATATCAAGTAATATACTATTCCGTCAGGACTTAGGTATTGATTTAACTGAATGAATAGTGTTTTCATTGCAGGCGACTTAATATTATTCGCATTCCCAACAAGTGCTAAAACTGTTGAAGGGAATAACAAAATTGCAATCGCAAAGATAATAGGCATTACACCGCCCGGATTTAACTTAAACGGTATGAATGAATTCATTCCGCCGTACACTTTGTTACCAATTTGTCTTTTTGGATTAACAATGATAACCTTACGTACTGCTTCTTGCATAATTACAATTAAAACAGTTGCAGCCAAGAATATTGATAGTAATATAAATAATCCTAATTGCATTTGTGGGCTGGCTTTTACAAGCATCCATGTTCTTGAGGCATATACAGGAATTCCTGATAAAATACCGCAAAAGATGATTAGCGAACCGCCATTACCGATACCGTTTTCTGTAATTAATTCAGATATCCACATAACAAGAACCGCACCGGCTGTTAATATACAAATAGAATTTATATAGAAAGCCAATGGGTTTACCGAAGGTATAACTGCTCCAGGTAAGTGATGTAAATAAAGCATAAATATAAATGCCTGGAATATACCTAGTATTACGGTAAATATTCTTGTGTACTGTGATAATTTGCGTCTCCCTTCTTCTCCTTCTTCTTTTTGTAATTTTTCCAATGAAGGAATAACTACTGAAAGAAGCTGCACGATGATGGAAGATGTGATAAAAGGTCCGATACCTAAAGCTAATATAGATACTTTTCCTAATGCGCCCCCTGTAAACAAATCAAGGAAGCCAATTATGTTGTTACCGCTTGCAATATTTGAAAATATTTGGTTGTTTATACCGTATAGAGGCATTTGAACCCCAAATCTCCACACTGCAATCATTAAAAAAGTAAATATAATTTTTTGCTTAAGTCCAGATGCATGCCACATTGACATTAAGTCTTCTGTGGATGGTGCCTTCATTCCTTGTGCCATTATACTAACTCAACCTTTCCGCCTGCGGCTTCAATTTTTTCTTTAGCTGATGGTGTAACATATACAGCTTTTACTGTTACAGCTTTTTTAATTTCACCTTTACCTAATACTCTTAGCCCTACACAAGATGGGTGCAAAGTAAGTTTTTCTTTTAATGTTTCAAATGATACTTCTTTAAGTTTTAATGCATCCAATCTGCCTACGTTAATTTGTGCATAATTGTCTTTTGAGTATACTTGGAAACCTTTTAATTTAGGTAATCTTCTGTATGCAGGCATTTGTCCGCCTTCAAAACCTCTTTTTGAAGAGTTTCCTGATCTTTGTCCTTCACCGTTATGACCGCGGCAAGATGTTTTACCTCTTCCTGAAGAACGTCCTCTGCCTACTCTTTTGATTTTAGATGTAGAACCTGCAGCAGGTCTTAAATCTTCTAATGTTATATTTGACATTTTATTTCCTTCTTTCTTTGTACTTTATATCATTATGTGCTTGTATGGCAACTATTTTACAATCTCTACAAGATGAGATACTTTGTTTACCATACCTAAAATTGTTGGAGTTGAAGTATGTTCAACTACTTGATCTTTTTTTGTTAAACCTAAACTTTTAACAACTTTGCGTTGTGTTTCAGGTCTGCCAATTAAACTTTTTACAAGCTTAATTTGAATTTTTTCTGATTTTTTATTTGCCATTTTTTTATTCCTTATAAATTATTATTACTTTTAACTTAGTTTAAAAATTCTGCCATTGTAAGTCCGCGTTTTGCAGCAACATCTTTGAATGATGATAAAGATTTTAAAGCTTCTAATGTTGCGTTTGCAGCGTTCAAAGGAGCTTTTGATCCTAATGATTTCGCTAAGATGTTTTCAATACCTGCAAGTTCTAAAACTGAACGAACTGCACCACCGGCAATAATACCTGTACCTTGTGAAGCAGGTCTTAACATTACACATCCTGCACCTGATTTTGCTTGAACAGGGTGTGGAATTGTTGTTTTGAAAATAGGTACTGTAATAACATTTTTTCTGCCGTCAGCAATAGCTTTTTGGATAGCAATAATAACTTCTGATGCCTTTGCACAACCTACGCCAACTTGACCTTTTTTGTTACCAACAATAACAATAGCTCTGAATGATAATTTCTTACCACCTTTAACAACTTTTGTTACACGACTGATTTGAACAACGTTTTCAGTCCATTCTGATTGTGGTTTTTCTTCTGTTGTTTCAATTTTTTGCTTTCTAGCACGGCCGCGTCTGCCTTTTGCAGGTTTAGCTTCTGCTTCTGTTTCTGCTACTGCTTCAGTTTCTGCTGATGTTTCTTCAACTTTAACTTCTTCAGCCTTTAATTCTTCATTGTTTTCCATTGATTTTTACCTTTCATAAAATTAATTAAATAACTTTTTTGAGAATTACTATTCTCGGCTATATTGTAAAATACGTCAAAATAAAGCTTCTTTTGCCAAGTTATGAGTCAATATACTTGGAAGCTATTTGAAATCGTATTTTGTTAACTTCTGACAGTATAATTTTATCAATAAGAAAAATAAAAATCAAGTAAAATTTGATATAAAATTCTTATACTGTAATTTTTTGTTCCGTTGAATCTATAATTTCTTGTACATATTTATAATATGAACTTTTATTTTCAAAAGGTTTGATATTTTCTCTAAGCTGCTGCGGCGAGATAAATCCTTTGTGTAATGCGATTTCTTCTATACACGCAATTTGTTCTCCTTTATTACGCTCTATTGCGGAAACAAAATTGCTGGCTTCAAGCATAGCATCTTGTGTGCCGGTGTCAAGCCATGAAAATCCGCGCCCTAAGATTTCTACATTTAATTTCCCCTTTTCAAGGTAAATTTTATTCAAATCGGTTATTTCTAGTTCTCCTCTTGCAGATAGGTGAAGTGTTTTTGCATATTCACAAACATGTTTATCGTAAAAATATAATCCTGTTACTGCATAATTTGATTTTGGCTTTTGCGGTTTTTCTTCTAAGGAAATTGCCTTGCCGTTTTTATCAAATTCTACCACACCGAATCTTTCCGGGTCATGAACCCTATATCCGAATACGGTTGCACCTTGATTGTTTTCAATAGCATGTTTCATAAGAGATGAAAAACCGAAACCGTGGAAAATGTTATCTCCAAGAATTAGAGCAATATCTTCTCCGCCGATAAAATCTTCTCCTATTAATAGTGCATCGGCGATGCCTTTTTGGATATATTGAATTTTATACTCAATATTCATTCCAATTTGAGAGCCGTCGCCAAGGAGCTTTTTAAAGTTATCTATATCTGTTTTGCTTGTTATAATTAAAACATCTCTAATCCCTGCGAGCATTAGTGTCGACAAAGGATAATATATCATTGGCTTATCATATATTGGTAATAAAATCTTTGATATTGGTTGTGATGCCGGATATAGTCTTGTTCCTGCTCCTGCAGCAAGTATAATTCCTTTCATTTCCTATAAAGCTCCTATTGTTGATTCTTCTTCAGTATCTTGTTTTTTGAATTGCATTTCGTATAAAGTTTTGTATTCCCCTTCAGGAATGGACATAAGTTCTTCGTGCGTTCCAAGCTCTACAAGTTCTCCTTCATTTATAACTGCAATTCTGTTTGCATTTTTAATTGTAGATAATCTGTGGGCAATAATAAAGACTGTTCTATTTTTCATCAAGTTATCCATTGCTTTTTGAACAATCGCTTCCGATTCGTTATCAAGAGCGGATGTTGCTTCGTCAAGTATAACAATTGGAGCATTTCTAAGCATTGCCCTTGCTATTGCTACACGTTGTCTTTGACCTCCGGATAGTGTTAATCCTCTTTCTCCAAGCATAGATTCTAAACCATCAGGTAAATCCGCAATCATTTCTTGTAAGTGTGCAGATTCTATTGCCTGTCTAAGTTCTTGCTCAGATGCAGACGGATTACCCATCATAATATTTTCTCTAATTGTTCCTGAGAATAAGAAATTATCTTGGAATACCATTGAAATATTTTGCCTTAATGATTCTATTGTATATTCTCTTATATCTGTTCCATCAAACTTTATTGCACCAGACTTTATGTCATAAAATCTTGGCAGAAGGTTAACAAGAGTAGATTTTCCCCCACCGGAATTACCAACGATAGCAAGAGTTTCATTCTTTTTAACTTCTAAATTTAGGTTCTTTAAAACAGGATGATTCGGAATATATTCAAATTCTACATTTTCAAATTTTATAGATTCATTCAGACCTTTAAGTTCTCTGGCATTAGGAGAGTCTTTAATCTCAGGCTCTAAATCAAATAATTCAAATATACGTCCCATCGCTACAAAGATATTTTGGATACCTGTAAGAGTATTTCCTAAAGTTTTGACAGGTTTATATAAAAGTAATAATGATGTTACAAATGAAGCAAAACTTCCTGCTGTCATTTGGCCTGAATTAATTAAGTATGTCCCGACCCCGAGTACTGTTGCTATCCCAAAAGAAGCAATCAAATACATTAAAGGTGACATCCAACCGGATCTTTTATATAATGACATTCCGACATTGTATGATTCCCAGGTTTGGTCCTTAAAATATTTATTTTGTCTTTCTTGAAGACCATATGCAGCCATAACCTTGTTGCCATTATATGTTTCGTTAATATTTGTTGTAATGTTGCCACCTATAACCATGTTTTTATTTGATGCTGCTTTAATTCTTTTTCTAATTAATGCAACCGGCAAAAATGCAACACAGAGTACGACAACACCTATTATTGCAAGTTTCCATGAACTGTATAACATTACGGCAATCAGACCTAATGCCCCAAATAAACTTGTAGTAATAGTTTTGATATTATCAACGATACCTGCGGAAGCTGTTCCGGGGTCTCCCATATATCTTGAAATTATTATACCTGATGAATTTTCATCAAAAAATTGAGGGTGCATGTGTATTAATCGTTCAAATAAGTCAAATTTCACATCATTTGTTATATGTGCGCTTGTCCAACTTGAAAGATAACCGTTTGTGTATCTTAAAACTCCTTGTATTGCCGCAAATAAGATTACACCGATTGGTAATATTACAGCCATTTGGACGCTTGTTATTACAAATGGGTGATTTAGTAAAGAAAATTCAAATGATTTTCCTCCTATTACGTAATCCATGTACGGTTTTAGCGCGAATGCCGTAACACCGTCCAGCAAGCCCAACGGAATTGCAACTAAAAATCCTAAGATTATTCTAAACATGTATGGCTTTATATATGGCCATATTCTTGATAATAACCATCCGTATTTAAATGAGTTTTGAGCTGTAGTAGCGCTTAATTTCATAGTATCCCCTTTTGATAATGTGTATGTATATAAATTATATTATAAATATTCTTTTATTGCTCTGTATTAATCTTATTTTTACATTTCTTTGTTTGTTATTTCTTCAAAGTGTGTCCAATCAAATACTTTTTTCTTTGCTTGTTTAGTTATTGCTTCGCTATTTTCGCTTTTTAGTTCTGCGATAGCATCTTTTATTTCAGTATTAAAATTTAGTATTGGCAAGCCGAATTCTTTTGCTATTTTTTCAACTTTAATGTCATAATTTATCGCAAGAATTTTAGTTTTTGTTAATAAGCCTATGATAATTGCATGAAATCTCATTGCTATCATGTATTCTGCTTGAGAAATTCTTTCTATTATTTGGCTGTTTGTTAAGCCTTGAAAGATTTCTGTTTTGATATCAGGGTTCAACATTTTAATATTTTTTTCAAATTCTTTGCATATTTCAAGGTCTATTTCATCTTGAAAAGAATAAATTTCGATTTTGTAGTCTTTAAATTCTATGTTTATTTGATGTGCCAGTCTGTCAATAAAATCTGCCGTTATACCCTTGCAGTTTCTTAGTTGGACCGCAACGGTTTTAGTTTTATTCTCAATGCCCGGAATATTTATGGAAAATATCGGGTCACATAATAAATCAGCTTTTATGCCGCTATTTGTAAGTAGTTTGTAACTGTTTTTATCTCGAACACTCACATATTTGCAATGTTTTATAAATTGAAGTGCAATAAATCTTGATATTGGGTTTTGAATTGGTCCTATGCCTTGTGCAAATATAATTACAGTTTTATTAAACAGTAATCCCATAAAGATAATAAATAAGTAATAATATAGACTTTTAGCGCTCGTAACATCCTGTAATAAGCTGCCGCCGCCTGAAATTACAATGTCGGAATTAAAAATTGTTCTAATGATTTCTTTTATGTTGAATGTGTAGATGCTGTTTATTTCTTTGTATTGTGACATTGTATATTCCGGATTAGATGAAATTACTGTTATATTGTGATTATCATTTTGTAATTTTTTAACAAGAACATCCAAAATTGCTTCGTCCCCGAAGTTTTTAAATCCAAAATATCCTGATAATACGCACTTTTTACTCATTATACGGCCTCAGATTTATATATATTATAAACTTCATCGTAGTGTGGAATGGATTTTATTGCTCCAATCCCTTGAGCTTGTAACCCAGCATCAATAGAGGCGATTTTAGCTGCTTCTGTCGCATTGTATCCATTTGCCGTGGCATGCAAGAATGCACCGTTGAATGCATCCCCTGATGAGGTTGTATCTACAATATTTTGAGTATAAAATTTGATAAATGTAATATTATTGTTGTTGCTTACATAATATCCGTTATTTGAGCCTGATTTTATTATTACGGTACTAATTCCCATATCATTGAGGTGTTTCATGATGTTTTCAAGCGAATCGATACTAAATATGCTTTTGGTATCATATTTTTCGCTTAAAAACAATATATCCGTATAAGGTGCAATTTCATTAAAATATTCTTTTGCATCTTCAGGGTTGCTGATAAGAGAGGAATAATTAGGGTCGTATGAAGTCGTAACTCCGTTTTCTCTTGCAATTTTGAATGCGTGTCGCACTGCTTCATTGGAAGACATTGATAATGATTGCGTTACACCTGAAGCGTATATTATTTTTGAAGATTTTATGTATTCTTCGTTGATATCTTGAATTGATAATTGAGATGGTGCTATTTTTTTGCGGTAGTGAGTGAATTCTTTTTCATGCACGGAAGATCTTGATACAATATATATTCCGTTTTGATAATCAACGGTTCTTACATAATCGATGTTTAGTCCTTCGTTTTCCCAGCTTGTTAATAAATAATCTTTAAACGGGTCATTACCTACGCATGTTATAAAACCTACCGAAGAATTCAATCTTCTTGCCGCTACTGCAGTTACTAATGAATCCCCTCCGTAGTATTTGTGCAAACATTCAGAATCCTTTAATTTCTGATTGGTAGAAAACTCTATAAGACTTTCTCCGATTGTAATTAGGTCGTATTTCTTGTCCGGCATAATCTACCTCAAACTCTCTAACAGTTTTTTCGTGCGATTAGTAATTTCTGAGTATGAAGACGCATTAGCTGTCAGATGTCTGCCTATTCCTACCGCAACAGCCCCTGCGTCAATATATTGTTTTACTTCTTCAAGTTTTACATCTCCTTGCGGAATTATATTCAAAAATGGCATGGGTCTGAGCATGTTTTCAATATATTCAACTCCGCCAAGAGCAGTCGCAGGATATACTTTTACTAATGGTATTCTTGCTTTCCATGCTTCGTATGCTTCATTTGCTGTTGAAGTTCCGGCAATTAGCGGCAATTGTCTGTCTTTTGATATTTTTACCAAATTCATTTGGAATATAGGTGAAGATAGAATCTTTGCGCCGCAATTTATTGCTGTTTCAGCTTGAATTGTTGTTATAATTCCTCCTGCACATATTATAGCTTCTTTTGAGAGCGCTTCAATTGTGTTGAATACTTTGGGGTTCTCAACTGTAATTTCTACTATATCAAGTCCGCCGTCAATAATTGCTTTTGCAATATCTGCAGCTGTTTGCGGATCTTGGTTTCTAATAATCGGAAACACTTTGTTTTGTGATAGTTTTTTTATTAAGTTAATATTCATAATTTTACCTTTTTTGGAATTTATTATATCATAAATTAATAATTTGGCAGGGAGAGATATTTTATGAAAAATTTACAGAATAAGTTATTTTATTTTAAATCTTTTCTGTTTTATATAGTTTTAATTCTTATAACGTTGTTTTTTTCGTCAATATTGATTGAAGAATATGCGAACAGTTTTTTAATATCGTTTTTTGCCTCCAGAAAGCCTATATCAAGTGATATTATGGAAGTCGTTGTTGATGATTACTCCATTCAGAAGTATAAATGGGAAAAAGATACGTATGCGGATTTGTTGAATTATTTTTCAACGTATACGCAAGCGAAAGTCATAGGATTTGACTTTACACCTACAACTTTTGGAACTGAAGTTTCCGAATCGGAAAAGAAATTTATTTCACAAGTAAATAAAATGGATAATTTGGTTTTCGGTTTTGCCCCTGAACGTGTAATTAATGATGAAGATGAGGAACTTTTAAAAGATTTTAAAAAACATTCATTAAATATTGATTTACAAACTGATATTCGTCCTTCATATTTTAATGGGATAAAAAGTGCGTCTTCAGCCTTGCGTGATGCTACAAAGAATTACGGTTCTGTTCGTGTGGATCAGACTTCAAGCTCAGGGACGCTGATTGATATTCCAAATATTGTTCAAATAAAGGATAATTATTATCCGTCGCTTGGTTTTAAAATGTACTTGCTTGCAAATAGTACGAATGATGTTGTTTTAGGACCAAATTATTTATATGTTCCGAAGACAAATTTAAAACTGAAATACATATGGAGCGGCGGTTCGTTTTATAATTTTGTAAGATATTATAGGCAGGGAATTGACGGTTATACATACCCAATGATTCATGCTTCTCAGATAATTGATACTTATGCAATGCTAAAGGCAGGCATTACTCCTAAAAATCATCCTGAATTATATGATTATAAAAATGGGAAGCTCGTTGATCCTGCAATATTTAAAGACAAGGCAATATTTGTCGGAGCTAATATTACAGGTCCATCACAGGATATTTTAAAAACTCCGATGTTAATACGCCATCCTGGTGTTGATATTCACGCAACAGTTTACAATAATTTAATGAGCGGTCATACTTTAGAGTTTATTGGTTTGGGGCTGGCATTTTTAATTTTTGTATTATTATGTGCCGCAACTTTTGCAATCATATTAAGAATGCACTTTATTCAAGGTTTGATTTTAATTTTAGGTCTTGATATTTGCTATTTAATATGTGTATTTTTTGCGGCATCAAATGGATATTTGGTAAGTTATGCCACCCCTGTTATGTGCCAATTTGTAACGGCTGTTTTTGCATATTCATTCAAATTTTTAACTGAAAGCCGTAATAAAGAAAAAATTAAAAATGCGATGGGTAAATATTTATCTCAAGACATTATGAAAAATGTTGTGAAAAATATTGATGATTTGAAACTTGGCGGAAAAAGAGCCGTTGTTACTGTTCTTTTTTCTGATATAAGAGGTTTCACCAGCATGAGCGAGAAAATGAGCGCAGAAGAAGTATCTGCGATTTTGAATGAATATTTTGGCGAAATGGAACCGATTATTACCAAATATAACGGTGTTATAAATAAGTTTATCGGTGATGCAATTATGGCTATATTCGGAGAGCCTATTCAAGATGATAATCACCCCCAAAATGCCGTAAAATGTGCTTATGAAATGTTAAAGCGTGTAGAATATCTTCGCGAAAAGTGGATATTTGAAGGTAAACCTAAATTTGACATCGGTATTGGCATCAACACCGGTGAAGTTTTTATTGGTAATATTGGTACAGAAACAAGAATGGAATATACTGTGATTGGTGATACTGTAAACCTTGCAAGCAGGATTGAAGGCTACAACAAAGTATATAAAACAAATTTGCTTGTAAGTACCTCAACATATTCGTATATTTCTGAAATTGCTGATGTTATTAAGATTAAAGAAGTTCAAATCAGAGGCAAGGCTAAAAAAATGGATATATATGAAGTTTTGAGAATAAAAAGGTAAAAAAAATCCTCCGGTAATGGAGGATTTTTTCTTATCTGTAATTCGTAAATTGCAGCGGATAATCGTATGCGTCATCATTTTTTCTTAAAAGTTGTATAACTTCTTGTAGATCATCTTTACTTTTGCCGGAAACTCTGACTTGTTCCCCTTGAATTGAAGCCTGAACTTTAAGTTTTGAATTTTTGATATCAGCAACAATTTTTTTTGCTAAATCTTGTGTTAAACCTTTTCTTAACTTGAATACTTGTCTCACATTTCCTCCAAGTGCATTTTCTATTCCTTGCGGATCAAGTATTTTTAAACTGAGATTTCTTTTTGAAAATTTTGATTGAATGATGTCGACAATATTTCTTAGTTTCATTTCATCTTCTGTTGTTATAGTGATTGATTTGTCAGCGTCAAGATCTATTTGAGAATTTGAATTTTTAAAATCAAATCTTGATGTCAGTTCTCTGCGAACTTGGTCTACTGCGTTAACCATTTCTTGCCTGTCAAACTCAGATACAATATCAAAGCTGCAATCTTTTGCCATAATTAACCCTCCTTATTTTTTAATAATTATAATAGAAACTAATGCAAAAAGAAAGGTAGGATTTTGTTCCTACCTATTACACACTATCTATTTCTATTACGGGGAAATTATTTTTTAAACTTTGCTTTTATCTTACTCCCTATGTTTTTTCCTGTGTTAACGACTTTGCTGCCAAGTTTTTTTGCTAAGTCGACAATTTTTCCTGCGATTTTGCCGCTTTTTTTGTAGATAAATAACCCGCCAAGCGCTACCGCACCAAGGAGTAATACTTTTGAAATAAAATTGCTTTCTCTTTGTGCTTTACTTGGTTTAAAAGTGTCTTTTGATGGCTGCCCCGGGTTGATTTGTGTTCCGGATAAAGCAGGGGCTCCTGCATACGGAATATCTGTTGACATTGTAGGATACATTTGATTTATCATAGAGTACCCAATGTCTTCTACCATTGCCGGATTTCTTAAATTGTACTGAATGCTTTGATCCATAAAATAACCTACATTAACCTTACATATATATAAAGTTTTTTAGAGGTAAAATATTTACTTTTTTGTTAAATTTTGCTTTAATATTCTTAACATAAGAAAAGAAAGAGAGTTTTATATGAATATGTTTAAACGTTGGTATGATGCGGATGCTGTTGTTTCAAAGGTAATAAATGACTTAGAGAAATCGAATGAAAAAGTTCAAATTGCATGCGCAGAATATATTATCGATTTAATGAAAGATGTTGAGCTAAAAGATTTGACTTTGGATGATCAATTTAACTACATTATGCGCAGATGGTACGATAAAAATATTAAAGTATCTCATGCAATAGAATATTTGCGTCTTTGCCCTGATGATATAAGACGTGAAACAGCATTAAAAGTCCAAAAATATTTAAAACAAATTTCTTAACATATTAGACAAAACCTCAAATATGGTATTTAATTGTATCGGAGGGATATTTTGTCTGAAGAGATTAACAAAAATGTCATAGATTTGTTCTCCGGCAACAAAGATAAAAGTCGTTTATCTGCTGATGTGCAAAAGAAGATTCGTTTTTATGCCGGTTTTAATTATGTTAAACGCAAAAAAGATGACAATGGCAATCCTTTGAGAAAAGATTATTTGTTAAAGTATGCTTCAAAATGCCATTATATGGTTTCTGTAATGAGAGAGATTGATGGTGAAACTGTGTTGTATACATACGATGTTCCAAATGATGATTTGTTTAAATTTATGAAGTCATTTGATGAAAATACTTTAGACGGAACAATAGTTGAAATCGACAAATATTTCCCGGATGAAATAGTGTAGTTTGAAAGTTTGAAAATGTGTTTTTTTCAGAAATATAATAGTAGTTTGCATAAATGTTTTAAGCCATATCAGTATGTAGGCGGTGAATTCTTATCTCATAATAAAAATTTTGATGATGCCGCTGTTCGTTTTGCAATGGCATTCCCTGATAAATACGAAATAGGTATTTCAAATTTGGGGGTGCGTATTTTATATGAACTTATCAATAAAGAACAACATTATATGTGTGATAGAGTTTATGCCCCGGAAACTGATTTTACCCCTGAACCTTTGTATGCATTGGAATCAAAACGTGCTTTGAAAGATTTTGATGTTGTAGGTTTTTCGCTACAATATGAAATGTCATATCCGACAGTATTGAAAATGCTCGAAATGTCAGGAATCCCGTATAAGAATTCCGAACGCAGTGATAGTGACCCTATTATTGTTGCAGGCGGACCTTGTGCATTCAATCCTTTGCCAATGGCCGATTTTATAGATGTATTTTTGATTGGTGACGGAGAAGACTCTATTATTGAAGTTTGTAAAATTATTGAGGAAACAAAAGGACTTCCTCGCCAAGAACGCATTAATCGTTTATGTGAAGGTGACAAATCAGGAAGGTGGTCAGCTTCTGTTGGTGGATATGTTACTAAACGAATAGCACAGCTAAAAAAAGAAACTGCAGCAATATCTTATCCTATCCCATTTTCGTCTTCTGTTCAGGATAGGGCTGTTGTTGAAATTCGCAGAGGCTGTGGAAGAATGTGCAGATTTTGTCAGCCGGGACATGTAACTTTGCCTGTTCGCGAACGAGAAGCCGAAGAAATTATTGAAATTTCAAAAGAGCTTGTAAATAATACAGGGTATGATGAATATTCGTTGCTTTCTTTATCTTCAAACGATTACGTAAATATAAAAGAAGTAATAAAAGAATTAGCTTTGGATTTTAATGAGAAAAAGGTTTCGGTGACACTCCCAAGCCAACGTATAGACGGATTTAACTTAGAACTTGCGAATTTAGTCCAGAGCGTTCGCAAATCTACCATGACGTTAGCTCCGGAGGCAGGAAGCCAAAGGCTTAGAGATGTTATAAAGAAAAATATTACTCAAGACCAAATTTTGGATGCTGTTTTGACTTTGTATGAAAACGGATGGTCAAGAGTTAAATTGTATTTTATATGCGGGCTCCCGACAGAAACGATTGAAGATATGGACGAAATGGCGAATTTGCTTTCGAGTATTCGTTATCGTTCAAAATTGCTTAAAAAGGAAAAAGATTTAAAGCATTCTTTGGACTTAACATGTACACTGTCTATATTTGTGCCAAAACCGTTTACTCCTTTCCAGTGGTGTTCTCAAATGCCGCTTGATGAAGTTAAAGCTCATATTGATTATTTAATGGAACGTGTTTCCCGTATAAAGGCTGTGAAAATAAATTATAGCGACAAGTATTTGTCTTTGCTTGAAGCTGTTTTAACCCGTGGAGACAGTAATTTATGTGCGTATATTGAAGCGTTATATAAAAAAGGTGTTTATCTTGCTTCTTGGGGAGAACATTTTAATAAAAATCTTTGGTTTGAAACTGCAAGTGAATTGGGGATAGAATTAGAATCTATGGCTCAAAAAAGTTATGATTTAAAATCTGAACTTCCTTGGGATTTTATAGATGTCGGCATAAATAAAGAATGGCTGCAAGATGAATATAAAAAGGCTTTTGAGGTTGATGAGAATTCTGCTCATGTCGTGCCTACTTGTCAAACACAATGTGTAAATTGCGGTGTTTGTTCTCATTTTGGAGTTAAGAAGGTGATGGCAAAGCCTTTTGTTGCATCTGATAAAGCTCAAATTTTATCTAAACAAAAACGACATATAGAAGATTTAAATCAAAAAGATGTAAAAGAAACATACAGATATAGAGTAAAATTGACAAAAGTAGGGATTTTGCGATATTTTTCTCATTTAGATTGGCAAAATACTTTTTTAAAGGCACTTGCCAGAACTGATTTAAAAGTTGCTTTTTCTTATGGTTATAATCCAAAAATGAAAGTATCTATGGGTATTGCTCTTCCTCTATTCAGTGAGAGTATATGTGAACTTGTTGATATTTATTTGTGGGAAGATTCACCTACTGATAAAGTTAAGTCTGAGCTTAATAAAGTTTTACCAAAAGAAGCTGAAATTCTTTCTGTAAATAAAATTGATAAAACTCTTCCGTCTATTGAAGATACTGCATATTGGGCAGAATATAAAATAAGTATTTTTGATAAAACACTTTACGATTTTGAAAAATTTGTATATAATACTAATAAAGTTTTGGACTCAGATGAGATTTTAATCGAGAAAAAAACTAAAAAAGGTTTAACAAAAACAATAGATATTAAAACTTCAATCGGAAAATATAGATTTGAAGATGAAAATCTATTTATAGTATTAAAGACAGGTAAAGGTGTTCCGTTGAGAGCAGATACTTTAATGAATTTGATTGCTCCCGATGTAATATTTGATATTACTCGCACAAAATTTTTGACGGAATCTTTGCACGAATTATAGTAAAGGAAAGATTTATGAGTAACGACAGAAACAAAAACACAAATCAAGTTGTTGAAAAAAAGATTGTAATTGCAGAACGTGATAACATCGCTGCAATTTTAGAAAACAAAAAAGTAACAGATTTCTTTATTCAAAGAGGGGATGTATTGTTAGGAGATGTATATTTAGCATCTGTTGATAATATTTTACCTAGTATTGATGCTGCATTTGTAAATGTTGGCAGCGATAAAATGGGCTTTTTGCATGCTGAAGATGTTATGGGTAAAGGAACATTAAAAGAAAAACTTTCTCCAAAACAGAAAATAGTCGTTCAAGTTGTTAAAGAACCTACAGGGCATAAAGGACCGAGAATTACTACAGAAATAAGTTTGCCCGGCAGATTTTTAGTACTTATGCCTTATGAACCCGGTGTAAGTGTTAGTAAAAAGATCGAGAACTCCCGTGAAAGAGCAAGATTAAAGGCGATAATTAATCTTATAAAACCTGTTGGCGTGGGCGTAATTATACGTACTGAGGCTGAAGGGCAATCTGAAGCTGATATTCAGGAAGATTTGGAAATTCTATTAGAAAAATGGAATAATATTATAACTTCAGCTGAAACACTTGAAGCTCCAAGTTTAATATATAGAGATCAAGATTTACTCTATAAAGTTATCAGGGAAGCATGTACGGAAGATGTGTCTGAAATTATTGTAGATACGCCGTTTGCTTTAAACAGAGTACAAAATATTCTGCAAAATTGGCATATTGCAAAAGATACTAAAGTCACTCTATACAAAGGCACAGATCCTCTGCTGATTGCGATGGATATTCACAAAGAAATTAAAGCAGCTTTGAATGTCAAAGTTAATATGCCATCAGGCGGGTACTTGTATATACAGCAAACAGAAGCTTTAACTGTAATTGATGTTAATAGCGGTAAATTTATAAGTTCGGCTACTCAAGATGAAACTATTTTGAAGACAAATCTTGAGGCAGTTCACGAAATTGCGCGTCAATTACGTTTAAGAAATATTGGTGGTATGGTTATAGTTGACTTTATAGATATGACTTCCAGAGCTGATAAACTTGCAATGCTTGAAGAATTAGAGATAGCTCTTGAAGCTGATAAGGCTAAGCCTCAAGTTGGTCAACTTTCTGATTTGGGCTTGGTTGAGTTGACTCGTCACAGACAAGGTCAGTCTTTAGCAGAAATATTTACCAAAAAATGCCCACATTGCCAAGGTTCAGGATGTTCAGTTATTGATTTTAACTTTGCAACTCCTGTTGCGGAAGGTGAATATAGAGCTAAGGCTGCAAAGGTTAAATTACCGTCAGGAGCATTTAAGAAAAATAATAAATTCAACAAAAATAATGCGCAATCTCAGGTTCAACCACAACAACAAGAACCTGAACAAATTCAAAAATCTGCTATTGAAACAGAGCCATCTGTAAATGCTGAGGCTGAGATTGTTAAAAAAGAAACTAATAAAAAATCTAAGAAAAACAGATTTGACAAATCTAAAAAATCAGAAGTTAAAGCAGAGCTAAAGGAAGTTGTTGAAGAGGCTGAAATGCAGGATATTCCGGCAGAAGTCAAAGAGGAAAAACCAAAGAAAACAAGAAGAAAATCAAAGGCTAATGATGCTCCTGCAAAAGTTGAAAATGCTCAAGTTGTGGCAGAGCCTGAAGAAACAAAAGAACCGCCTAAAAAGACAAGACGTCCAAATAGAGGTTCTTCTAAAAAATCTAAAACTACAAAAAAGGTTGAGGAATAAATGAAAAATATTACATTTAAAAAGCTTGCATATATTCTGATTGGGCTATATCTTTTAGCCCCTCAGGTAGTTTTTGCAAAATCGACTTTACCGGCAGAATTTAAGGTAGTTTTTGCTAAATTTTCTGTTGGGATGATTGGTGTCGCCGTATTTTCATTTTTAATATACTTCGCTTTGGTCTTGTATAATAAATTTTTTGTTGCTCCCCATATCAAAAATGAAGAAATACGCAGAAATTCATTGAATTCTCCGAGAGATAAAGATGAGGCTATCTCTAATTTTATTATGAAAAATAGGTTAAAATAATTATGAAAAAAGCATTTGGTATTCTTGAGATTTTAATAGTTGTAGTGATTATTTGCGCAGTATATTTCATGGCGGGTAAAAAAAATCCTGTTGAAGATTATGCTCAATCTGTGAAACAAACACAAACAACAAAGCAGCAAATTAATGTTGAACTTGATAATTTGCAAAAGCAAATTGACAAAAGCAGAGAGCTTAATACTCGTATGCCGGAGGATTATTAATGCCAAATCCAAGTCTTTTTGATATCATTTCCCCTATCATGATTGGTCCTTCAAGTTCACACACCGCAGGTGCTGTGAGGTTAGGTTTACTTGCAAGAAATATTTTTGGTGAAACTCCACAAGAAGTCACTTTTAAGTTATACAATTCCTATGCCTCAACAGGAAAAGGTCACGGAACAGATAAAGGCTTGCTTGCAGGAATTTTGGGACTAAAGGTTGATGATATAAGAATTCGCCATATATTTGATTCTAAGTTATCTCAATCTTTAAAATATAATTTTGAATTCATACAAGACTTTAGCAGGCACCCAAATGCTGTTGATATGTATTTAAAAGGATCTCATGAAATGTTTATTTCGGGTGATTCAGTCGGAGCCGGCGAAATTGTTATTACCAGAATAAATTCTTTCAATGTTTCATTAACTGGAGAATATAATACTTTAATTCTTGTATACCGGGATAAACCGGGGATGATTTCTGCCGTTACTTCAATGTTTCAATCTAAAAAATTAAATATAGCATCATTAGATTGTGATAGAAATGCAAGGGGTAAAGAAGCATCGATGGTGATTTGTGTTGACGGGGACTTAGATGACGGCGTTGTAAATTCTATCAGAGAAATGAAAGATGTTTATTTTGTTACTTATGTAAGAAAGTTAGAAAAATAATTATGAACAGTAATATACATACATTTGAACGTTTAAAAGAATTGTGCGCAGAAAGAAATATGCGCATATATGAAATTGCTCAGGAGTATATGTCAGTTTCTAATGATATACCAATAAAGGAAGTCAGGGAATTTACGTTAAAAAGTTTAAATGCCATGAAAGATGCTATAAAATGCGGACTTGCTTCAAATGAGCCTTCGTATAGCGGAATGTGCGGAAATGATTGCGGCAAAGTTCAAATAGCATTCGATCTTCATCCTCCGATGTTTGGCGGTTTATTTGCAAATATTATTAAATATGCACTTGCAACTTCTGAAGAAAATGTCCGTATGGGCCGTATTGTGGCTTGCCCAACTGCAGGTTCTTGCGGAATTTTACCATCTGTTATTGTTGCGGTTAGTGAATATAAAAATTATTCTGAGGAAGAACAAATTAATGCATTAATTACAGGCGGAGAAATTGGCAGAGTTATTTCTCAAAAACTTTCCTTAGCAGGTGCTGTTGCGGGTTGCCAGGCTGAATGCGGCGTTGCTTCAGCTATGGCTGCGGCTGCTGTTTGCCAGCTTCGTGGTGGTACAGTTCCTCAAGTTATAAGTGCTGTTGCGTTAGCATTGAAAAATATTTTAGGTTTGACTTGTGATCCGGTTGCTGGACTTGTTGAAGTCCCGTGTGTAAAACGAAATCCGTTTCTTGCGGTGCACGCAATTACAGCATGTGAACTTGCCCTGGCAAATGTAAAATCTGTAATACCGCCTGATGAAGTCGTAGATGCGATGGCGCAAATCGGTTCTTTAATGTCACCTATGCTAAAAGAAAGTTCTCAAGCAGGTCTTGCAACAACTAAAACAGGGCTCCAAATAAAGAAAAAATTATTTAAAAATTAGCAAAAAGAAGGACCTCTAGAGAGGTCTTTTTTTACGATTGTGCATATAGTATATAAGAAGGATAAGAGGATTAGTACTATTACGTATGTAGTAGGATACTATTTTTTAATTAAAATGTCAAGCAAATATTAAAAATGTAATAATACTTAACATGTTTTGTTATAATTCCCTCAAATCATTCACTATGTTATTTTACAAATAGTGTATAATATTTTCTGCTATTAACTTTGAATCCCTATTGTATTTGTTTTCGTAGAAGATTTCTTCTCCGATTTTTTCAAATATGTATTCAATATCGTTTATTGATTTGCCATTTTCTATCAGTGTGACAAGAATATCGCGAATTTCATAATTTGTAAGTGTGTTACAAATATTGTAGATAAGGTATTCGTTTCCTGTTCTTGCACTATCTACATATTTTTCTATGATTTTATTGCTAAATAAATTTTTTAAATTTGAATTTACAGTAACATTCAATGCATTATTTAGTTCTTTATTGACATATTCTTCTGTTGGAATTACAAATTCGTGATATGTTTCATTTCCATGAACTTTTATTATAAGTTCGTTTTCTTGTAAATCTTTGTTTTGGATAATGTTTGTTAACGGCAAAATAAATCCGTTTTTTCTCATGGTATTTTCTCTGAATTCTTCTATTGCAGTGCACATGTATTCTGCATATTGAGCAAGATCATCTCCAATTTCTATTTTTATAATTTCTTCGCCAAGCTGGTTAAAGAGCTGATTAACTTTTTCTTCAGCTCCTAATCTTATGCTTTTACCACTATCTTTACTGCCAAATATTTTAATGAATAAATCCAACATATCTATTCTTTAATGTTTTTTTTCGCTTTGTCAAAAATTCTTAGCAAAAAAAATTTTTTGAGTTTTTATATAATTACACAAGGAGATATATGTATGCAAATTCAACCTACAAATTCTAATGCTAATTTCAAGGGTTTACACAGATTAGAGTGTCATTCTTTTGTAAAAGGTATTACAGAACATTGTTATACAAAAAGACATTATTATCCTTTTATGGATGAATCACAAGATAAGGTAAATAAAGTAATTGATTATTTTACATTTACTACTTCTTATTCACCTGATCAAACAGGCGGTTTTTTCTGGATTGACCACAACAAGGTAAAATTAGAAAAGAGACTTCCTATTACAAGAAATCATTGGAAAAAATATTTAAAAGAACGTGGAGTAAAGCAAACTAGTCTTGTCCGTAAGGTTGAGGACATATTAAGATGTTATCATTTGGAACATTATATTATTGCTAAATCTAAGTAAGTCTAATTTAAAGAGGAATAATTTGCTATATTTGCACTAAATATTTTTATATATTAAGCATTTATAAAAGAAAAAGAGGGAAGTCTTACCTCAAAGATGGATGGATCAAAGAATGTTGTTATTGGTATGAAAGATAATAAAAAAATAATTTCCCAAATGAATAAGTGATAAAAAATAATTTAAAAAGACAGGTTTTATACCTGTCTTTTTATTTACGCCCGAAGAGATTGTCTTGAGTCGCTCGCAATAAACGGGACTACGCATTTTGCTTTTAGTGGCAAAAAGCCACACGCAAAATCTGCTTCGCCCTCTGCTCGCTTCTCGCTCGAACTCCGAAACGGAGACTCTTATCATTATTCAAACATAAATAAACAGACACCCACGAAGGGTGTCTATTTATTTACGCCCGAAGAGATTCGAACTCCCGACCTTTTGGTTCGTAGCCAAACGCTCTATCCAGCTGAGCTACGGGCGCATAAATTATTCAATTATATGTCTTGTGATAACGACTCCGCTCGGAAAACCTGCTCATCTTGCTTCCGCAAGTTGACACCGTTTTCCTCGACTCCACCTCGCGGACCATGTCCGCTTCGGCTTGTCTCATCGCTCGCCGCAGGGCAGCTGAGCTACGGGCGCATAAATTATTCAATTATATGTCTTGTGATAACGACTCCGCTCGGAAAACCTGCTCATCTTGCTTCCGCAAGTTGACACCGTTTTCCTCGACTCCACCTCGCGGACCATGTCCGCTTCGGCTTGTCTCATCGCTCGCCGCAGGGCAGCTGAGCTACGGGCGCATATTATATTCAATTGTGTGTAATGAAACCTTACTTTCTTATATTAAAAAAAACATATTCTTTTTTCAAGAGCTCAAATTATCTTTTATCTGTAATATAATTTTCTTGGGAGAATATTTATGCCTTTAAAAATTACTCAAAGAGAATATGAGGTTGCAAGTTACTTAGTTCAAGGGCTTACTAATTATGAAATTTCACATACATTGGGAATAAGTACTCATATGGTAAAAATATATATTGCGAATTTACTGCAAAAATTTGATGCAAAAAATAGAACTCAGTTGGCTTATTTATTAGGTAAAAATAATGTTATTCGCTCGTAACATTTTTGATTTACACATGTTCATGAAGTATAATTTACTTAGGGAATTATTATGAGAAAATTGTTATTTAAATTTTTATATACATTTGCTTTTATTTTGATGTTTACTGTTTCTGTTTTTGCTCAAGGCACTATTTATGTGTCTTCTGTCAATTATGACAATTCTTCTTCATTTTTAGTCCTAAATTCTGTTGATACAAGTGATGTATCATTTGATTCAAAGCCGATAAAAACGATCTTAACTGAAGAAAATAAAGTTTTACTTGATATCCCAAATACATATTTAAATTTTCAAGAAAAAAGTATGCTTATTAAGTCAAAAGATATTAGTGCTATAAATTTATTCCAGCTTTCTAAAAGCCCTGAAATTGCCAGAGTTGAAGTAACTTATATCCCTCCATTTAATCCTAATAATATTACTTTGAAGAAATCGGGCAACACTCTTTTTATTTCATTTTCAAGACCTGTGCTGTCTAATTACTATTTCCAAAATGTTTATACGGAAGCAAAATTAACTCCGTATGTAGAAAATATAGAAGTCCAAAATAAAGTTACATCCTCGGAAGATACCACTTTAGGACAAATTAATTCTGCATTTAATGTTTTAGATAATGATGAAAGAAATTTTATATATACCAAAAATAATATTATTATGACTTCAAAATATTATATTGATAATATTGTACTTAAATCGGGTGTTCCGGTTATTTCAGGGATTGGAACTTACTCTGTTTCAAAACCTATATATTTATCAAATCCTTCAAGGGTTGTTTTTGACATCCCAAATGCAATTGTAAATTCTGCATTGCATAATAAAGAATTTACGTTTGACAGTTCTGAAACTATTAAAATTGCGCAGTTTGATCATAATACTGCAAGAGTAGTTATAAATACTTCTAATCCTGAGAGTTATCAGCCTGTTATGTATGGTGATACTCAAAGGCTTGCTTTTTATAATACAGAAAAGCGAAATATAAAAAGTTTATTCAAAACTTCTGTTAACATGACAGGTGTTAAGTATGAGAATACAATATCAAATGTATCTTCAGTTAAATTTATGTTTAATGCGCCACTTGTTTTTTCTATAAATCGCACACGAGATAATTTCGAAATCTATTTATATAACCTCGGAAATTATTCAGATGACGCGGTGTATAACGAATTAAAGATGACGCCATTTAAGGATGTAAAAATATTAGATATTAGAAATTCCGGTACTGTATTAAAGTTTCCTGCAGAGAGTGCTGATATTATGGATGTATATTTAGGTTCTGATGGAAAAACTTTGAGAATTAAACAAAAATTCGCAGATCCGAATAAAGTTTTAGAGTCCCCTATCATGACTAAAGAGGTTGTTGTACAACCTGTTATTCCGGATAGGGACAATTCTAAAAAGTATGTTGTTATTGATGCGGGGCATGGCGGTACTGATTATGGTGCAATAAGAAATAGCGTTAATGAAAAAGATATAACTCTTGATGTTGCAAAAAAAGTTGAAAAACTTTTGACTAAAAAAGGTTATGTTGTTGCTATGACAAGGGATGAAGATGTTTATGTGTCATTAGAAGACAGAGTAGAAGCAAGTGAATTGTTTTATCCCGATGTATTTGTAAGTATTCACGTAAATTCAAGCAACAGCGAATCCCCTAATGGTATTGAGACACATTATTATAAGGATAATAGTCTACATCTTGCAAAATGCATACACGCATCATTGCTAAATAATATTAGTGCTCATGATAGAGGCTTGTTTAAGTCTAAGTTTTATGTTATAAATCATACGACTGCTCCTGCAGTATTAGTCGAAATGGGATTTTTATCAAATCCAAATGAGAGGGCACAAATTGTGACTGAGTCAAGAAAGTCTAACACTGCAAAAGCTATAGTAGAGGGTATAGATGAGTATTTTAAAAAATAATTCTCCGATTGGTTTTTTCGATTCAGGTGTCGGGGGTCTAACGGTATTAAAAAGGTTAAAAGAACTTTTACCTAATGAAAATATTATATTTTATGGCGATAGTGCTCATGTACCTTATGGTGAAAAAACTGAAGAGGAGTTGCTATCTTATGCCAAGAACATTCTTGCATTTTTTGCCGGAAAAGACTGCAAGGCAGTTGTTATGGCATGCAACACAACATCTTCATTAATTTATAATGATATAAAGGGTTTATATGATTTTAAATTATATCCTGTTGTTCAATCTGTCGCACAAGTTATAGCCCAATTGCCTATAAAAAGGTTAGGTGTTTTTGCGACAAAAGCCACAATTGAATCAAATGCTTATCCGAATGAAATACATAAATATAGAGAAGATATGCAAATTTTTGGTCAGTATTGCCCAAATTGGGTAAAAATCGTTGAAGCAAATACTGTTGAGAACCCTGAAAGTGTATTAGATATAAAAGATAATTTAAATAAAATGCTTGAATATAATCCGGAAAAAATTATTCTCGGGTGCACTCATTACCCTTATTTATTGGGAATTTTGTCAAAGTACGCCCCTGAGGATATGTTTATTGATCCGTCTATAAGTTTTGCAAAATTTATAAAAGATGACTTAACAGAGTGTAACTTATTAAATAAGGGCAACGATTTGCCTACGGAAGAATTCTATGTCAGTGCAAGCCCTTCCTTGTTTAAAGAGGCCGCTGCAAGGTTTTATAAACTTAAGAAAAATCCGGTTTTAATAGAATTTTAAATGAGCTCAAGAATTTGATCGTAAGTTTCTACAATCTGAATATTTGAGCCTTTAAATAGTTTTTCTTTTGTAATATCAAGTTCTGTTTTATTTTCTAAAACGGCAAAGATTTTAATTTTTCTTTTTAAAGCCTCATATACCGGAATTGAGCCAAGTGAATTATATGGCATAATAAGATAATCCAAGTTAGAAATATTTATTCCTTCATTTTTGTTTGTTGTAATAAGCGGTGCTTGAGAAAGTCCAAGAAGTATACAAGGTAAAAATGTAGGTGTTATGTATTCAGAAGCCGCTTTTGGATTGATTAAATCCGGATATATCTGATAATCAATAAAAGCAGGAGAGTGTGCACATGGTATTTTGAATTTTTTTGAAATATCGTGTGATATTATTGCTTCGACACCTCCAACGGGGTCAACTCCTTGACCGCTTGCGTATTCTTCGTTTTGGTTATCATCTTTGAATAAACATACAATAGCAATTGCATTGCAGCCTTTATTAATAAGATTTTTGCATGCTTTTTCTACTGTTGAAATATTGTTTACTGTCCCTGTTGAAATGCCTTCATTTGTTACAAAAAATTCTACTCCTGCGTTTTCTTCAGTAATTTCGTATGAGTGTATATTTACTCCGTAAACTGTTTGGACGGCATTTTGGGTATTTATATGTACATTAAGTACATCCTGCGGTATAGCTTTATCATAGATAATTCCAACTTTGTTGTTGTATGAAGGGCAAAGATTTATTTCATCCTTAAAAAAGCTGTCTAAGGTGTAGCCCTCAGTATATAGCATATTGTCTGTAATTCCTGAAAAACAACCGGCATTTACGACATTGGGATTTACTATTAATTTAGATTTTTTGGCAAATTTTCTTGCATATACTGAAGCATCGCCAGCATACCCCCCTATCGAAGCTCCAACGCCTGTCGGTACTATAAAAGCTCCAAGTTTTTCATTGTTATATGCCATTTAAAAACCTTTCTATACCTTTGATTATACCATCAGTAATTTTATCTTGATAGCTTTGTGTTATCAGTTTAGAATTCTCTTCCGGGTCAATCATATAACCTGCTTCAATTAAAATACTTATAGCTTCTGTATTTCTTACGACGGCAAAACTCTCAGCTTTTATTTTGCCGTTTGTATTTCCTGTTTTTTCATTTATAGAATTTAATATAATCTGAGATAGCTCTTTTGCTTGTGGGTAAAAGTAGTAGATTTCAGTACCTGTTATATTTTTGTCTAATAACGTATCAGGGAGAGCATTTGCGTGTATGCTTATAAATATTTGAGAATTATTATCGTTTGCAATTTTTACCCTGTCTTGCAATGATACAAATTTATCACTATTTCTTGTCATTATGACGTTTGCACCTAATGCTTTAAGCTTAGATTCAAGCATTTGAGCAACTTTTAGGTTAAAGTCTTTTTCTTTATCCCCAAGACATCCTGCTGTGCCGCGTTCACTTCCTCCGTGTCCGGGGTCAAGTGTAATTGTTAAATCTTTAATATTATTTGTGAAATTTTTTAATTTTATGACTAATTCGTCATCGGCATTGTATTTTGCGCTGTAACCAAGTTTTTTGTTTGCGGGAATATGAAGTTCATAACGCCCAAAAGGATATAATTCTTCATTTAGACCGTATATGACAAGATCATATCCGGTATTATTCTCAGATAGTACGTATGGCAGCTTACTTGAGAGTTTAAATGTAAAAGTTTCTTCTTTTGAGTCGATTTTATGATCTGATGAAATTAGCAGAGATTCTTCATTTATTTTGTCCAAGCATACCTCTGTATTTACTTTAGAAATCCATGCGTAGTCATCTCTTGAAAGCTGAACCTTATAAAAGTCTTTGTATTCCCCAATTGCCTTTAATTGAATCCCTTGAGACAGGTGCTGCAATCTGTTTAACCCGGCATCAACAGGCGTAGAGCGAAGCGGGACATTATCATTTTTGGTTATTATAGCAATAGGAGTTTCATATATTGTTTGAGGCGGATCATAGTTGGTATTGTTTGTATAATTTCTTGTTATTTTGTATGTTTTAACTTCCTCTCCATTAGAAATTGTAAATATGTTTTCTCCATATTTCAAGCATACAGGATGTTTGAAACCTCCGCTGGGGTGGATGTTTACTTTTTCTCCGTTTATTGTTAAATTATTATGTTTCTTTTCATTTCCAATGAACGCAGTAATCGGAGAATTGATTTTTACATTTTGCGAAGAGGGGTATACAATTTCTGCTGCTTGTACGTTTAATATTGACAGCATAGGTATAAATAATATAGTCAATAAATCTCTTCTCATAACTTTATAATACAACATTTATTCTTTTTCGTAAATTTATTTAATATATGTGATATTTACCTGTCGTTATGATAAAATTTAATTGTAGGGGATATGTATGAAAAGAGAGTACATAAAGGACAATAATATAAAACGCACTCGCCATTGTAATAATGTTTCAGGATGGATGGAAATATTATATGCTGTGCTTGTTGTTATTTTGCTTATTCACTTATTTGTACTTCAAGTCTTTGATTTCCACAGATATCGCGAAAGAGGGAAAATGCAGCGTGCAAGTCACGATTTTGCATTAAGGGGTGATATTTATGATAGAAATGGCATAAAACTCGCAACTGACAGGATTTATTATAATATTTATGCTCGTCCTGTTGATTACTCTAAACGTGAAAATCCGCAAAAGATTGCAGAATTATTTTCTCCTGTGCTAAATATACCAGAACAAACTCTATATAAGACTTTGTCAAACAAAAATATTAAAGTTATTGCTGTAAAGAAGAATGTAGACCGTGATACTGCGGAAAAAATAATGAAAATTATTGCCCATAATAACTTTAGGTCAATTTCATTAGACAAAAAAGACGAAAGAGATTATCCGCAAGGTGTTTTTGCGTCTCATGTTCTTGGTTTCTTCAACGCTGATGCAGAGGTATCAAATGGGGTTGAACTTTCCGCTAAAGACAAGTTGGAGCATGTTGTTAAAACGACCGCTTACCAACAAACTCGTGACGGAAAAATTATTTATAATTTCTCAACTGATCCTGTTGCTCCTACTACAAATCCAAAAGGACAAGATGTATATTTAACTATTGATGCTGCAATTCAGCATGTATGCGAAAAAGAACTTACAAAAATGATTGCTGAAAAGGATGCACTCAGAGGTTCTGTTATTGTTATGAACCCTAAAAACGGGGAAATTCTTGCTTATGCGGTTTATCCTACTTATGATCCGAATAATTTCCAAAAAGCATCAAATACTCAAATTAAAAATTGGACGCTGACTGATGTTTATCCTCCGGGCTCTACATTCAAAATTATTACTGTAACAAGTGCTATGGAACTTGGTAAAATCAATGAGCATTCAACAATCCAAGACCAAGGGCGTATAAAATTCGGCAATTATACAATTGAAAACTATGACTATAAACAAAAAGGTGCTCCAGGCAATATAAATTTGGTGTACTTATTTGAACATTCAAGTAATATAGGGTCTGTTAATGTCGGTTATTTGATGACTCATAATGAGTTTTATGGAATGCTAAAGAAATTTGGCTTTGGGGAAAAATCGGGTATTGATTTGCCCGGAGAGTCTTCAGGTTTACTCGCATCTCCAAACTATTGGGATAAAGGTTTGCATATGACAATGTCATACGGGTATGGGACGTCTGTTTCTATAATGCAGATGGTTTCTGCGGTTTCTGCTCTTGCCAATAACGGAGTTCGCGTTACACCGCACGTAATAAAATATTCCCCTGAAGAAGAAGCAGAAAAAATTAAACGTGTGCAGACTATATCTCCTGAAACAGCCAAAATAATTACTAAATTACTTGTTCAAAGTGTTAATAACGGGAAATCTACAATAAAATCGGATAAATATAATATTGCAGCTAAAACAGGAACATCCAGAAAACCTTTAGAACATGGCAGCGGATATTCAGGAGCTATGTATACTTCAACTATCGGTTTTTTACCTGCTGATGATCCGAAAGTTTTGATATATGTTGTTGTAGATAGTGCAAAAAAAGGTGCAGTTTGGGGGAATACCGTTGCGGGGCCTGTATTCCATGAGGTATCAGAGCAGGTCGCTCGTATTCTTGATATCAAACCGGATAAAATTCAAGCAAAGTCGAATAATAAGATATAGAGGAGAATAATAATGAAGCTAGATGAACTTATTGAGTATTTGAAATATAAAGATTTAATCAATTTTAAGAATGTTGAAATCTCCGGTATTTCATACAATTCACAAACAACAAAAAATGGGGATATATTTATATGTTTGGTAGGTGAACATGCCGATGGCCATTTATACGCTCAAGATGCTATTTCTCACGGAGCAGTGGCTTTGCTTGTCGAACATAAAGTTGAAGGAGTAAATGTTCCTCAAATTCAAGTATCATCCACAAGATTGCAAATTGCTGATATCGCGGACAGATTTTATTCAAGTCCTTCAAAGGGAATAAATTTAATTGGTGTTACCGGTACTAACGGAAAGACAACTGTTACCCATTTAATTCAAAAAATTATTGAAGAAAATTCGCAAAAATGCGCTCTGATTGGTACTTTGGGATATAAATTATCTTCAACAAGCGAATACAGAAATGCGAAGCATACCACACCTCAAGCTCCTGAATTGCAAGCAACTTTGAGAATGATAAAAGATATTGAAAAAATCGATAACGTAGTTATGGAAGTAAGTTCTCACGCTTTGGAACAAAACCGTGTTGGCGGTTGCCGCTTCAATGGTGCTGTTTTTACAAATTTAACTCAGGATCACTTAGATTATCATATAACTATGGATAATTATTTTAAAGCCAAGGCTCTACTTTTTCAAAGACTCCAAGAAGGGTGTTTTGCTGTAATTAATATTGATGATGAATACGGTGATAAATTTTTAAGTGAAGTTCCGGATGGGGTTAATAAATTAACCTACGGTATCAAAAAAGACGCCGATGTAATGGCAAAAGATGTTAATTTCTCTTTAAATGGTGCAGAATTTACATTGGCATATGCCGATAAAATATACCCCGTAAATCTTCACATGAACGGAATGTTCAGTGTATACAATGTTTTAGCGGCTATAACTTCTGCAATTGCAATGGGTATTGATATAAACATCGCACTAAAAGCATTGCAAAATGTCCACGGAGTTGCTGGTCGATTTGAGGTTGTTAATAAAAAGCCTCTTGTTATTGTTGATTATGCTCATACTCCTGACGGTCTTGAAAATGTTTTAAAAGCCGCACGGGAAATTACTCCTGAAAATGGAAAACTTATATGCTTATTTGGTTGCGGTGGAGATCGAGATGCTACGAAACGTCCAAAAATGGGTGCAATTGCACAAAAATTGGCAGATAAAATAATTATTACAAGTGATAATCCGAGAAGTGAAAACCCTCAACAGATTATTACTGATATAATTGCCGGTCTAAAATCGGTTGATCCTGAAATAGTGACTGTTGAACCTGATAGGGGCCAAGCAATTTCTATGTTGAAGAATATTGCAGAAAACAATGATGTGGTTGTAATTGCAGGTAAAGGACATGAAGATTATCAAATTTTAGCTGACAGAACAATTCATTTTGATGATAGAGAGGAAGCAAGAAAAGTTTTTGCAGGTAGTGTTATCTAAACTAAATAGAGGTGTTTATGATTACAAAATTAATGATTGAACAGCATTTTCATGGTGCTTATGGTGTTGATTTCAACCGGGCTAATGTTAAAGATGTTTTAGATGTCGCCCATAAAATTAAAAAAGAAGGTGTTGGCGGAATTTTTCCGACTCTTGTAACTGATACATTAGAAAATACTAAAAAACAGATAAAAGTAATTAAAGAAGCGGCGCAAAAGCAAACCTCAGATTGTGCAAAAATATTAGGAATTCATTTAGAGGGTATATTTATAAATCCTGAGAAGAAAGGAATACACAATCCTGCGCATTTGTTAGAACCAACAATTGAAAACTTTAAAAAAGTTGCTGATGAATTCGTAAAAATTGTTACTCTTGCACCTGAATTGTGTAAAATTTCAGCTTTAGGTGAAAATTTGATGTCATATCTCAGAAAATTAGGAGTTAAAGTGCAAGCAGGACACTGTCTTGGCGCAGATTTAGAAGGATGCGATGGGGTAACTCATTTGTTTAATGCCATGGGCGGAATCACACATAGGAGCAAATCTACCGCTTTAAGCGCCTTGATAGATGATGATATTTATACTGAGGTTATTGCAGATGGTGTTCATTTAAGTGATGATGCATTGAAACTTGTTTTTAAATCTAAGCCGGCAGATAAAATTTTGCTTGTCTCTGATGCTTTACCTTGCACTCATAGTGATATAAAAGAATTTACTTTTGCAGATGAAAAAGTGTTTTTTGACGGTACAAGGGCTGCCTCTGCTCAAGGAACTCTGGCAGGTAGTACAAAACTTTTACCCGATATCGTAAAAGTTTTGGCTCAGAAGAATCTTTTCAATCCAAAGTTTATTGATAATCCGTATAAATATCATAAAATAGATATTCCAGGCTCTATTGAGTGGGATGAAAGTTACAATGTTGTAAAGGTTAAAGATTAATGCGAAGTGATAATATAAAAAAAGGTATTGCTCATACTCCCCACAGGGGGTTGTTAATGGCAGCAGGGGTCAGCAGGAGAAATATGGATGCCCCTTTTATAGGTATAGCAAGTTCATTTACGGACTTAGTTCCCGGTCATGCAGGTATGCGTGATTTGGAACGTCAAATTGAAAAAGGGATTCATACCGGAGGTGGACAGGCTTTTATTTTTGGTGTTCCTGCCGTTTGTGACGGAATAGCTATGGGACATAACGGAATGAGATATTCTCTTCCGTCAAGAGATTTAATAGCCGATTGTATAGAAACAATGGCTGAGGGACATCAACTTGATGGTCTTGTTCTGCTGTCTAATTGTGATAAAATTACTCCTGCAATGCTTATTGCGGCTGTTCGTTTGAATGTCCCTACTATAATCGTGACTGCTGGTCCTATGCTTGAGGGCGAAAGCCGGTGTGCAAAGCTTACAATGATTAAGGGGTCGTTTGAGGCTGTAGGTAAATTCCGTAATGGAGAAATTGATGAGCAAAGATTGTTGGAATTGGAGGAAGAATCTTGTCCTACAATTGGTTCATGTCAAGGGATGTATACAGCAAATACTATGGCCTGTCTTACCGAAGCTATGGGTATGAGTTTGCCTTTGTGTGCGACTTCTGCCGCTGTGTCTTCTAAAAAGAAACGTATCGCTTTTGATTCCGGAGTCAGAATTGTCGAGCTCGTGAAAAATAATATAACTCCTCGGCAAATTATTGATAGAGAAACATTGATAAATGCCATTATTTGCGATCTTGCTATGGGCGGAAGTACAAATTCTATAATGCATCTTCTGGCAATTGCAAATGCGGCTTATATTGACCTTAAAATTGATGACTTTGATATTTGGGGAAAGAAAGTGCATCAAATATTAAAACTCGATCCTGCTGCAAATCCTACAATGACAGATTTTCATTATGCAGGTGGTGTTCCGGCGTTATTAAAAGCTCTGATTGAAGCAAAAGTCGGTATGAAAGATAAGATGACTGTCAGCGGATTGTCTGTTTATGATATTGCTGGCAATGCTTTCATTAATAGAGAATTGATACATTCTTATTCTGCGCCGGTTACAAAAGAACCCGGGTTAGGAATTCTTTACGGTAATATTGCACCTGACGGGTGCGTAACTAAAATCTCCGGTATTGATTCATCTTGTTATCATTTTGAAGGTAAGGCTAAATGTTTTGATTGCGAAGAGGAAGCTATGTCTGCATTAGAGAATGATAAAATAAAAGATGGTGATGTCATTGTTATCAGGTATGAAGGTCCAAAAGGCGGTCCCGGAATGAGAGAAATGCTTGCTCCGACTTCTTTGCTTGTTGGAAAAGGTTTAGGTAAAACTGTTGCTCTTATTACAGATGGAAGATTTTCCGGAGGAACGCGAGGGATTTGCATAGGGCACGTTTGTCCGGAGGCTGCAAATGGAGGAAATATTGCGCTTATTGAAGATGGTGATATTATACAAATCGATATACAAAATCGAGCAATAAATGTTGTTGTTTCTGACGATGAGTTACAAAATCGTAGAAATAGTTTAAAACCCTTTGTATCAAAATGTAATTCCGGATATCTTGCAAAGTATGCAAAAACTGTTCAAGACGCATCGCACGGAGCTATTGTATGACAAATAATATAAGACATATAGCAATAATAATGGACGGTAACAGACGCTGGGCTAAAGAGCGTAACTTGCCGTCTGCAGCCGGTCATAAAAAAGGTGTTGACGCCCTTCGGAATGTTGTACGTGCGTGTGATGATATTGGTATAAAATATTTAACTGTGTATGCTTTTTCTACTGAAAATTGGAATAGAAAAAAAGAAGAAGTTGATTTTTTGATGGATTTAGTTGCTGTGACATTGAAAAATGATCTTGATGAAATGCATGAAGAAGGTGTAAAAATAACTTTTATTGGTGATGCTTCAAAATTAAGCAAAAAATTGCAGGAAGTAACTAAAGATGCTGAAAATAAAACTAAAAATAATAAAGGTGTAAACTTGCAAATTGCACTCAATTATGGCTCTCGTGATGAAATAGTTAATGCTGTAAAACAAATCATTGGCTCAGGTATTAATTCTGACGAAATTACTCAGGAAGTTATTTCTAAATATCTTTACACTGCCGGCATGCCTGATCCGGATATTTTAATAAGAACAGGTGGAGAAAAACGTTTATCAAATTATTTATTATGGCAAATTGCATATTCTGAAGTTATTGTTGTAGATAAATATTGGCCTGATTTTGGCAAGTCTGATCTTCAAAATTGTATTGATGAGTTTAATAACAGGAATCGCAGATATGGAAAATAATTTAAAAATTGTTTTTGCTACAGGTAATGCTCATAAAGTTCATGAGGTAAACGAGATTGCAAAAGGCTCAGGTATAGAATTTATATTACCTGATGAAGGTTTTGATCCGATAGAAGATGGAGAAACTTTTATACAAAACTCTTATATAAAAGCAAAAGATGCTGCGATTTTATCAAATAATTTGTCTTTAGCTGATGATTCAGGTTTGTGTGTGGAAGCTTTAGATGGTGCTCCAGGGATTTATTCTGCAAGATATGATTCTACACCTCAAAAAAGAATAGACAAGTTGCTAACTAATCTTGCCCCATTCGGTAATAGAAAGGCAAAATTTGTTTGTGCTATGACTCTTGTAGATAATAAAGGTGAAATCATTCATCAAGTTGTCGGAGAATGCAAAGGGGTGATTGCTGAAAAACAATCAGGAACGAATGGTTTTGGCTATGACCCTGTATTCATACCTGAAGGTTATGATATTACAATTGCACAAATGCCTGAAAATCTAAAAAATGAGATATCCCACAGAGGAAAAGCATTAAGAATGATGATTGAGTTTATCAAAAATAATATAATGTAATTGAGGATAATGTGAAAAAATATTTTATTGTAAGTTTAATTATAGTAATTTCTTTGATAGTGGCTCGTTTTTTGTATTCCGGAATTAAAGGAACTTTAATTTCTAAGTCAAAAAATAAAACAGTTGTCCCGAATGTAAGTATTTATACCGTAAAAAATGAAAATGTTGTTCGGAGTTTTGAGGCCTCTGGCAGAGTAGTGTCTAAGTATCAGGTAAGTATAATCGCCCGAGTTGCAGGATATTTGCAAAAGAGTTATTTCGATGAAGGCAGTTATGTAAAAGCGGGGGATACTCTTTTTTTAATAGAGCCCGATGAATATAAAAATAGTGCAGATATTGCAGGTGCAGATATAAAGAATATTAAAGCTCAACTTGAATATGCCAATAAGCAATTAGAACGTGCAAAAGAGCTTGTTAAAAATGATTTTATCGCAAAAGCAAAGTATGATGAACTTCTTGCAAACCGTGATGCATTGCAAGCAAGGTTGAAAGCTGCTGATTCTACATATGTAGACAGAAAGCGAAATTTGAGTTATACGCATATAAAAGCTCCTGTCGATGGCAGAATTGGAACAATTGATGTGACCGTGGGGAATTATGTCAGTCCTTCCTCAGGTTCTTTAACGACAATCAATAGTACAAATCCTATCTATGTTACTTTCCCTCTTTCTGCTGACAATTACCATAAAATTACCTCTTTGGATAAAAAATCAGATGTAAAGCGTAAAGTTGAATTATATTTTAATAATGGCGAAAAATATAAATTTGATGGTATTCAAGATTTTTCTGACAACGAAGTTAATGAAAGTACGGGGACAGTCACTTTACGGGCGACATTTCAAAACCCCGAAAACAGGCTTCTTCACGGTCAGCTTGTAAAGGTCAAAATATATGCTGCTTCAGGTGATAATGTCCCTGTCGTTCCGATTACTGCCGTACAAGAAAATCAAGAGGGAAAATATGTTTATGTATTGGATAATGATAATATACCCCATTTAACTTATATCAAAGTTGATTCAAAAGCAGGCTATAATTGGATTGTAAAAAGTGGATTGAAATCCGGTGATATTATTGTAAATAATGGTGCAATAAAAGTTATTCCTAATAAGCCTGTAAATATTATTAAATAGTTTATTTTCGTATTCTCATTTCTTCAGTAAAGGTTAATAGTGTCTCAAAATACAAACAATATTTTTATACATCGCCCCAGGTTGGCTATTGTAATTTCGCTTGCAATTGTGTTTGCAGGTCTGCTTGTGATGCTAAAATTACCATTAGAAGAATATCCTTCTATAACACCTCCGCAGGTTGTTATTAGTGCAACATATGCCGGTGCAAGCTCTGATGTTATTGAATCAACTATTGCAACTCCTGTTGAATCGCAAATAAATGGGGTAGAGAATTTAATTTATATGAGTTCAAATTCTCAGAATGGTTCATATAAATTAACCTTATATTTTGAGGTAGGTACAGATCCTGATATGGCAGTTATAAATGTCCAAAATGAGTTACAACTTGTAACTCCTCGTTTACCCGAAGAAGTTCGCCGGTATGGATTGTCGGTAAAAAAAACTACAGGTGGACCGGGATTACTTTTAATATCGGTAAATTCTCCAAATAATACATACGATAATTTATTCATATCAAACTACGCTGATGTTTATATTAAGGACGAACTTGCGCGTATTAAAGGTGTCGGAGAGGTTGGAGTATTTGGGGCTTCAAATTATTCAATGCGGATATGGCTTGATGGCGAAAAAATGGCAAAATACAAACTTTCTGTTTCCGATGTAATAAAAGCAGTTCAAGACCAAAATTCACAAAATCCTGCCGGTGATCTTGGTGTTGAACCAATGAAAGAAAATCAATTAATAAAAATTACTATGAGAACAAAAGGCAGGCTAAAAACAGAGGAAGAATTTGAGAATATTGTAATAAAATCCCTTGCTAGCGGTGCAAAGATAAAAGTTAGTGATGTGGCAAAAGTTGAACTTGGTGCGGAAAGCTATTCAAATTTTTCAAGAATTAGCGGGAAAAATGCCTCTATTATAACGGTTAGCCAATTGCCGGATGCGAATGCAATTGATTTATCTAATAGGATAAAAAAACGCTTAGAAGAGTTGAGTAAGACATTCCCGAACGATATTGAGTATAAAATTCAACATGATGAAACAGAATTTGTTCAAGAGTCAATAAAAGAAGTCATTCATGCTGTAATTCTTGCAATATTGTTAGTCGGAGGGGTTACTTATCTGTTTTTAGGTTCGTTAAGAGCTGCTGCAATTCCGTTCCTCGCGATACCTGTTTCATTAATCGGTGTATTTATTTTTATGAAATTTTTGGGATTTTCGATAAATTTATTGATACTATTCGGTTTGGTACTTGCAGTCGGTCTTGTTGTGGACGATGCGATTGTCGTTCTTGAAAATACACAACGGCATATTCAAGAAGGTAAAAATGCAGTCGAAGCTACGGAAATTACGATGAAAGAAGTATTTGGAGCTGTTATTGCAACATCACTTGTTCTTATGGCAGTATTTGTTCCGGTTTCATTTTTAGGTGGAATTACAGGTAGGATGTTTAATCAATTTGCATTATGTATTTCGACTTCAATCGCATTGTCAACTCTTGTTGCTCTTACTCTTGCTCCTGCTCTGTGCGCTACAATTTTAAAAGTTGGGAATAATAATGAGCCTAAATTTATAAAAATATTCAATAATTATTTTGAAAATTTTAAGGGTGTATATATTAAAATTACAAATTTCTTTATTAATTCCAAATTAAATACTTTGATTTTTTTATGTGTATTAATTATACTAGTCATTTTTCTATTTATACTTATCCCTTCAGGTTTTTTACCGCAAGAAGACAGAGGTGCGTTATTTACTCAACTGCAATTACCAGAAGGTGCAACATCGTATAGAACAGATGTGTTATCAAAACAAATTGAGCAGGAAATTCTAAAAATCCCGGGAGTTGCAGATACTATTACTCTTGTAGGTATGAATGGTGAAAATACTGCGTTTATAGTCTCGGATTTACTTCCTTGGAGTAAGCGCAAGAAAAAATCGATGTCTGCATCTTCTATTTTGCAAGTGTTAAATATGAAATATTCCAGATTCTCTGATGCTACCGTTGCGAGTTTTTCTCCTCCTGCAATTTCGGGATTGGGTATGTTTGGAGGCTTTGAATATCAGCTGCTAGATAAAGGTGCTCATACGGATGAAGAATTCTTTAATCAAGCAATAAAACTCATACAGACCGGACTTTTGAATCCTAAAATATCTATGCTCTATACCTCATATACGATTAATCTTCCGCAATTACAGATAGATGTAGATGTCGATAAAGCTTTGGCTCAAGGGGTAGATATTTCAGAAATATATATGGCAATAAACGCGTATTTTGCGAAATATTATATAAATGATTTCAATAAGTTAGGCAGAGTATATCGAGTTTATCTTCAAGGGGATTCAGAATATAGAAGCCAAATTTCCGATTTAAACAAAATATATGTTAAAAATAAAAAAGGCGAAATGGTTCCGCTTAGCGAGGTCATTACATATAAAGATGTTGTAGGTCCTTATGTTAAAACAAGATTTAATATGTATCCTTCAATAACGATAAATGGGATGTCAAGAGCAAATGTAAGCTCCGGCGATGCTATGAATACTATGGAAAAAATTTCTGAAAAAATTCTTCCAAAAGATATGGGCTTTGAATGGTCAGGTACAGCTTATCAAGAAAAACACTCATCCGGACAAATTCTTCCTATTCTAGGTATGTCATTAGTTTTTGTGTTTTTATTTCTTGTTGGGTTATATGAGAGTTGGTTTTTACCGATAAGTGTATTGATGATTATTCCTGTAGCTATTTTCGGAGCGCTATTCTTTCAATATATTCTTGGTTTCTCTTTGGATATTTATTCTCAAATCGGTTTAGTTATGTTAATGGGGCTTAGTGCAAAGCAAGCAATTTTAATTGTCGAATTTGCAAAGGATGCTCACAAAAACGGAAAACCCGTAAAAGAGGCAGCTGTGCAAGCCGCCTCACTGAGATTTCGCGCAGTAATGATGACAAATATATCGTTTATTTTAGGGCTATTACCATTAATATTTGCAAGCGGAGCCGGTGCACGTTCAAGGCATTCAGTCGGGATAACCGTTTTTGGTGGAATGTTTGTTGTAGCTTTTGTGGGCTCGTTTCTTGTTCCAGCTTTCTATGTATTAATTGAGGATTTTAAATCGCTTTTATCGGCAAAATTGAGGAATAACTCATGATAAGAAAAATTCTAATATTTTTATTTATTATTTTAACACTTCAGCCTGCAAACTCCCTTCCAAAGTGGAATGAAAAGGATATTATTAATAATCCTGAAGGTATACTTAAAAATCTTGAAAGCGATCCGCATGATGTAATTTCCGGTTCAGTAGAAAAGAATATTGAAATGACTTTAGGCAATTGCATACAAATATCATTGGGTAATAATCCTCAGATAAATGAAGCTTTTCAAAATATACTGATTGCAGACTCAAAATTGAAGCAAATATGGTCAAATTTCTTCCCTGTTTTATCTTGGCAAACAAGTTATACACACATAAAACAACTTCAATTATCTGATGCATTTGGCAGAAATTTGCAATTTGACTATTATTTGCTTGGACAAATCAGTCTTACTCAACTTATTTATGATTTTGGTATTACTCAAAACAAAGCAACAATTCAACGTCTTCAATATGAGAGTAACCGTAAAATTTTTATTGAAACCGTAAATAATGTTATTGCTCAAACTAAAAAAGCATATTATAACGTTTTATATGCAATAGAAAAGGTTAATGTCGCAGAAAACACCGTCGAAAAGTATGAGGATTTTTACAGGCAAGCAAAAGCCTTTTATGATATTGGACTTAACCCAAAGGTTGATGTAACAATAGCTCTTTCAAATCTGAGCACATCAAAAATTGAACTTATTCGTGCAAAGGCAGAGGTAAACAAGGCGATTGCCGAACTAAATAATATTATGGGGGTTCCGTATATAAGTAAATATTCTCTAAAAGGAAAACTTGAATACATTCCGGTTAATATTACCTTTGAAGAAGCAGTCACTATAGCAAATGATTCTCGCCCTGATTTAGAAAATGCAAAAATTCTTGTAGAACAGTCAAGACAAAATTTAAAACTTACTAAAAAAGCATATTTCCCAATAATTGATGCAGAAGGGCAATACCAACGAGGGGGTAAACATTGGACTTCAAACGACGGTTTTAATATCGGTTTATTTTTAAATTTTTATAATTTAAATGGTGCACTAATAAACAATCAAATAAAAGAAGCTAGATACATGTATGATAAACAACTTGCTGCAGCTCAAAAAACACAAAATGATGTCTATTTAGAAATTCAGAAAGCATTTTTAACTCTCAACGAAAAAAGTAATCAGATTCCGGTGTCACTAATACAAATGAAACAAGCACAAGAGAATTATGATTTGTCGTATGGCAGATATAGAGTTGGAGAAGCATCACCAATTGAACTTCGAGAAGCTGAAAATACCCTCAGAAATACAAAACTTACATATTTTGCTTCTCTTTTTGAATATAATAGTGCCCGTGCTGAACTTGAAAGGTCAATTGGTAAAAATATTAGTAATACCAATGAAATTATTGAATTTAATAAATAGTTAAGAAATGTTAACATTCGTATTTACAAAAAAGCAATTTTTTTCTGTTTGTATACTTTATATATATGTAAGATATATTAAGAGAGAAGAGAGATATAATGTTAGCATCACAAGGACAACAATTTGGAACACTTATTAGACCATCTAAAAGAAGATGTGCTAATAAAGAATTTAAATATTTAGAAGCAAAAGACAGAAGAATGAGATTTAATAATGCTCAAGACCCGATTTATTATGTTTTTGATTGTATCGAAAACAGACCGGTTTCAACTTTGGCAAAAGAGTTTGTAAAAGATTCTGTTTTTGAAGTTATAAATTTCGTATCAAAAGTTGTTGGATAATCAATAGGATAAAAGAAAAAGGAATATAGGAAAAGGATAGGATATAATAAGCGGCATAAAAGCCGCTTTTTTATTGCTTAAAATATTATCGTCTGAGGATAAACTTCTTCTACGTATCCTGCCCAATCTTTTACGTTAAAAAATCCGACTGAAAATTCTGCGATGTTTTCTCCTAATTGTTGTGCTTCAGGCACTCTGATTGGAGGTCCGGCAGGAGTTGTTCTTGCAGGATTATCCGGGTTTGAAATAATACCTATACTTCTCAAGATTGTAATGGAGAAAGAATTTTTATATACTTCATACTCGTTTAATCCTTTTGTAATGACACCAAAACCGTTTGTCCATGCAAAGCGTTGCATTGGAGCGGTATTTGTCATTGCTTCTTGACCTTTTTCTGTTGGAAGATTTTCTCTTATATTGTAGTTTGAATCAAATTTACGTTTTATTAATTCATTCATGTCTTCTGATTGTACTTCTGAAACTTTTTTAGGTAAATTAAATCGAACTTGCCATAGCTTATTAGTCATAAGATTAGACCATTTTATTTTAAAATTAAGGAGTTTTGATTGTTTGTTAAGATATACAATTACAGGGAAAAATGAGGTGTCAATTCTAATTGCGGATCTCAAATTTCCATCCATAATTACAGAGGCACTTTTAATTTGTGCAATTTCTCCTTCGTCATTTCTATCAGGACCATAATTGTATGTATCGCCTAAATCTTTGTAGCGGACAAACTCTATAAAATTCTTATAACATTTATTTTTGTCATATAAATTTATTTTACCGTCTTTCACTTCTATTTTAATTTTTGAATTTGAAAGCTCTGTTGTTGTAACTTTTAAGTCATTTTTCTCTTTTGTATGATGAAATTCTTTTAATAGTGTATAAAGAGTTTTATAGTCCTCTGTAACAGGAATTTTAGACGTGTCATAAAGAAGATTTGATGAAAATCCTTGTCTTGAAGATATTACTTGAGTATTTGGTTCTATCTCATCTCTTTCTACTTCTATAAGTTTATACTTATTATAGTTATCAAAGCTTACTGATATATTTTTATCTTGAGTTAATCGTATTTCCTCAATAATGGTATTAGCAATTTGTAAAATTTTGTTATATCTAACAATATTTTCCTGGTGAACTTCATCTGTTGAACAGCCGCATATACTGTCATGCGCTTGATTTTGTAACAATAATTTGTATGCGTAATCAATTGTTTGCGGATAATTATTGCCAAAATTAAACTGAACTTTATTAGCCAAATCAAGTAAATACGAGCACTTGGTATTTAATTGTTTTAGCTTTATTCTTGCAGAGTATGAACCCGGTAATATGAATGTCTTTGTATTATCCCTTAATTCCGAATTGTATTTTGTCCTAAATTTTACTTTGTCAAAATAATCAAATAAAGAACCTAATTTAATCTCGTAATCAGGTAACAATTCATTTACTGCACAAATTTGTTCTTGAATATCACAAGGTACATCTAAATGATCCGCACCTATAGGTAAAAGTAAAGTATTACCTGACTTTTTAGCTATTTTATCTAAATTAGATTTTAAAAATTCCGCTTTTTCTTCTATTGATTTTGTAGAAGAAAAAATATCCATAAAGTAGCCGCGAACAAGATTTACGGTATTTACTCCGTCGAATTTAAATTCAGAAGGCAGATCACCTACACCGCGCCACACAACGGCTTTATCTATTTCATATTCTTTTAAAATATTTGGGACATTCACGCTATGCCCAAATGTATCTGCCAAATATCCGATAAAATCAGTACAACCAAACTCTTTAGCAATTTTCATACCAATTTCAAGGTTTTTTCTAAAGCAGATACCATCGGTTAAAAATTCATCAACCAGACAGTAAAATGGTCCTATAAAAAGTTTTTTCTCTTTGATAAACTCTCTTATTAAATCTTCTTTTTCCGGACGAAGCTTAAGATAATCAAGCAAAGCAGCTACTTGCCCGTCAAAATAGAATGACGGAATTTTATCTTCTTGTAAAAGCTCTAAAACATTATCAAAAACTCTCAAGAGTCTGAGTCTGAAAACTTCATACTCCCTGTACCATTCTCTATCCCAATGTGAATGCAGGTATGCAATAACCTCTTTTTTACCATTAGCCCTAATCATATTGTAATACTATCACTATATTACCCAATTGTCTAATATTTTAACAATACCATGTGAGGGAATGTAATATTTCTCAATAGTTAATATTATAAAAATGTTGTTTAGGAGTGTTTATAATGTTTAAATTTATTGCCATGATTGCTATTTTTGCATTCACATCAAATATTGTTTTATCAAATGAAAATACTTATTACAATGATAATTATTTTCAAGAAAACCAAACCTATTGTGCACCAAAAGAGAGTTTTATAACTAAAATTAAAAATTCTTTATTCGGACAGCCGACAGGATATACCCCGCAAATTGAACCGTCACCATACTTAAATAGTTTTGGTCCTTCATACATGCGTGGATTTTACGGCAGAAACGGCTGGGCGGATCACAATATTTACAGTCCAACTGTTACCGGTTTAGGGGCGCATATTTTAGATTAAAATGTAAAAAATATATAAAGTTCTATAAAAGTTTGTATTTTGATGTTACCATATAACATATAATATTTGATGGAGAGATTAAGTATGTGTGGTATCGTTGGATATGTAGGATCAAAATCAGCTGTTGAAATTTTGCTTGACGGATTAGAACAGCTAGAATACAGAGGATATGATTCTTCAGGAATAGCTTTAAAATGTAATGATTCAATAAATGTATATAAAGCAGTAGGCAAGTTAAAAAATCTACGTGAGGTTTTAAGTAATCATACACAAGAAGTTAACGGCGCAAATATTGGGATTGGACATATCCGTTGGGCTACTCATGGCGCTCCTACTGTTGTGAATGCACATCCACATACTTGCAATTGCGGAAACTTAGTTGTTGTTCACAACGGAATTATAGAAAATTATAAAGAATTAAAAGAAAAATTGGAAGCGTTAGGGTGTGAATTTCGTTCTCAGACTGATACTGAAACTGTTGCACATCTTGTTGCTCAAAAATATGCACAAACAAAAGATTTAACAAAAGCTGTTCAATTGGCGACAAAAGAAATTGAGGGAGCTTATGCTCTTGCAATCATGCATAATGATGAACCGGATAAACTTGTTATAACAAAAAGAAATGCTCCGCTTGTTGTTGGGATTGGGGAAAAAGAATATTATGCAGCATCAGATATTCCTGCATTTATCAAACATACAAACAAGGCAGTATATTTATCAGATAACCAAGTTGCCACAATTACAAAAGATTCATTGGTAATCGAAGACGAAAACGGAAATAATGTCCCACTAAAAATTGAACAATTGCCTTGGGAATCAGTTGCTTTAAGCAAAATGGGCTACAAGCATTTCATGCTTAAGGAAATACACGAGCAGCCTGACGTAATTCGTAATATTTTATCCGGCAAATTACATACATCACTTGCCCCTGTAGAGCTTGCTGAGGTTATGCTTACAAAAGAATCTTTAAAAGAATTAAACAGAATTCAAATTATTGCTTGCGGAACATCTTTACATGCCGCAATGATTGGGAAATACATTATTGAAGATTTTTGCTCAATCCCAGTGGATGTTGAAGCTTCAAGCGAATATATTTACAGAAAAACTGTTACAGATGATAAAACATTAGTAATTGGTGTTTCTCAGTCAGGTGAAACAGCCGATACCTTGACAGCTATTAAGCAAGCAAAATCACGCGGCTCTCACATTCTGATTATTACAAACCGTCCTGATAGCGCAATGGCAAGAGAAGCTGACAGCTTGTTATCTGTTAATGCAGGTATTGAAGTTTCTGTTGCTGCAACAAAATCATATATTGCACAATTAATTTCTTTCTATTTGCTTGCTGTATATATGGCAGAAATAAAAGGTTCAAAGGATGCGAATTATTTAACAAAATTCAAATCGGATATGCTTTTATTGCCTCAAAAAATTGAAGAAATCCTTGCTCATAAGGAAGTTATTCAAAATTGTGCAAGAAAATACTCCGGCACAAGAGATTTTATTTATATAGCAAGAGGTATAAATTATCCTACGGCTTTAGAAGGAGCATTAAAATTAAAAGAGATAAGTTATATTAATGCTACAGGATATCCTGCGGGAGAATTAAAACATGGGCCAATTGCCATGCTTGATGACACTATGCCTGTTCTTTCCGTTCTAATGAAAGGCAATGTTTATGAAAAAATTCTTTCAAACAGTGAAGAAGCAAGAGCTCGTAATGCGCGTATGATTGCTTTAACAAATTCTACGGATGAGAAATTGAATGATTTATTTGATTTTATAATAAAAGTTCCGGATGTAAATGAGCTGTTATCGCCAATAATATCTATAGTACCTTTGCAGCTTATAGCGTATTATATCGCCGAATTTTTAGGAAAAGATGTCGATCAGCCTAGAAACTTGGCAAAATCAGTTACCGTTGAGTAAAGGTATTATTATGACATTTTGTATAAAATCTGATATTGTCCTATTAAATAAAAATTTGTGCACAGATAACTTATCAGTAGAAACTGAGCTGCAAAAGACGTATAAGGATATTATACGTTGGGCTATTGTTGAAGTTTCTGATAATATGTGCAAAATCAATGTAAGTTATAAAACAGAAACTAATTAATTATTATCTTCTGTTATTATCTGCGCTCCGTTTTCTTCAACTGAAACGGTTCTGATATCACATTTGATATTTTGATCGTTCCATGTGTCTTTTACAATGCTTTTTATCTTATCAACATTATTTTTTTCTGAAATCACAAGTATTGAAGAACCTGCACCACTGATAACACATCCAAGAACGTTCTCAACATGCTTAAGATTTTCATTGATTTTGTCTAAACCCTGAATAAGTTTTGTTCGATACGGTTGATGTAATTTATCTTTAAGGGCAAGTTTCATAAGTTCGGAGTCTTTTGTTGCAACAGCGTGAACAAACATTCCCATACGCTGCAAGTTGAATGTCGCATCTTTCATCGGAACTTCTTTAGGCAATACAGATCTTGCGATATCAGTTGATAATTCAAAATCCGGAATACATACAGTTATTGCCCATTCTTGAGGCCAATTAAGCTTTCTATATACTACTGAACCGTCATCTTCCTGAGATGAAATGACAAGCCCGCCAACTATTGCAGGTGTAATATTATCAGGATGACCTTCAAGCTCACATGCAATTGATAATAAGGCTGCTTCGTCTGCAGGTCTGCCAAGCAGCTCGTTTGCCGCAACTAATGCCCCTACAATAACAGATGCACTGCTGCCAAGCCCCCTTGCTATCGGAATATTTGAGTGAATATTTATCTTTAGTTCACTTGGAGATTGCCCGATTGAATTGTATAATAGCTCAATTGCTTTATAAACCAGACTATTTTCATCCATAGGAACATGCTCTAATGACATTTCATCTACTAGATCATTTTCAGCAATAACATTTATTTCTATGCCTGTACCTGGTAAAACAGTCTCTTCAATTGTAACAGTATTATATATTGGCAGTGCCATTCCCAAACAGTCAAATCCCGGACCGATATTTGCCGTCGTTGCAGGCACTTTTACACTTATTTTCATAGCTTTTCCTTTAATTCCTATGCTAATTATAACAAAAACAACAAATAAATACACTTATAAGAAATTTTAAGTTTTTGGCTTATAATAATTGCGGCGATATAATAAGTATATGAACGATTTTGAGCATTTTATAACCTTAGATGGCTCTGTTGGCCTATATAACAGCGATTTTGACGATATATATCATAGTGTAGATGGGGCATTAACCGAGGCATATGAGAAGTTTGTATATCCTGTAAACTATGAATTACTTACACACAAAGATAATATAAAAGTTCTTGATATTTGCTATGGTATCGGATATAACACTAAAAGTTTTTTAAATTTTTTATTTTTTGAAAATAAATTTAAGAAAAAAAATTTAAAAAAAATTTTGCATGCAATTAAGTGTATCGTAACGATACATACAGATAACAACAATAGAAAACTAAACTCGCATAACGGTACGATATATACCTATAACACGTTACCTAAAATTTATATAAAAGCAGTAGATAACGATGAAGTATTATTTTCATTATCTGCATTTATAAAATCCAGTTTAAAAGTTAAAGATCACGAAATTTTAAAACATTATTATAAAAATGTAGATAAAAAGGCGAAAAATATCTCAAAAAAGAAAATTAAAAAATTAATAAATTTTTTAATTTTCGATAAAATATGCCAAAAATCCCCTGAAATCCTTAAGAATAATGAGCTTTTCCGCTTATTGTCAGATAAAAAGTATGATTATATTTTATCAAAGGATTTAAAAGGCATATTAAGGTATGAATTAAATAATAGACTTAAAACAGATAGTAAGAAGCAAAATATCTTCAATTTACATAATATATATTATAAGTATATAACTAAATGGTATAAATGGAGGATGAAAACATATAATTTACAAGAAATTGATTTTACTCCAATAGTAGGTGATGCACGAGATGTTATAAAACTTGATAAAAATATATATAATTTAATATTTTTAGATGCATTTACTCCGTCAAAATGTCCTTGTCTTTGGTCGTATGAGTTTATTAAATTGCTATATGACCATCTTGATGAAGACGGATTACTTTTAACATATTCCTCTGCCGTATCTGTTCGTAGTGCTATGGTAAGCGCCGGATTTTATATCGGATATATATATAATAAAAGATTAAATAAATATGTTGGGACTATTGCATCAAAAAATAAAAACCTTATAAAATATCCTCTCTCAGAATACGATTTAGGGCTTTTAAATACTAAGGCGGGTATATTTTATCGCGATGAAAATTTTAATGGCCTAAATGAGGCGATTATTGCTTTGCGTGAAAATGAGGTTGAAAATTCAAACAAGATGTCAACATCTGAATATAAAAAAATTTATGGTTAATAAATTTACATTTTGCCCTTATATGCGCAAGCGGTTATAATTTACTTATGAAAAATTATGACGTTGTAATTATTGGTGGGGGAACCGCAGGTTGTTCATGTGCATATAACTGTGGCAAAATGGGCTTAAAGACTATAATTATTGAGAAAAATGGATGCCTTGGCGGTACTATGACTTCAGGTCTTGTTGTTCCGGTTATGAAAACAGGGAATAATCTTATAAATATTGATTTTTATACTGATTTAATATCTGAAATGCAAAAATTAGGCGCTCAAATTACTTATCAGGATAATCCGGGTTGGTTTAATCCTGAACTTTTAAAAATTGTTCTTGATAAAATGATGATAGACGCGAATGTCGATATTTTATTTAACGCAGATATTGATAAAGCCAATTTATCAAAAAATAAAATTTTATCTTTACAGGTTCATGCAGGGTACTCATCTGAGATATTATCGGTAAATACCGAAACGATAGATACTAATAACACCTTTACTCACAAAGACGATATTTTATCGGTATGTATCGGCGCGAAGTATGTTGTAGATTCGACAGGAAATTTAGAATTTTCTAAAAAAATTAATTGTGAATTTTTAGAAAATTCTGATGAATTTCAACCAATGAGTCTTAGATTTATTATGGGTGGTATCGACTTAAAGTCCTTTGGACAGTGGCTTTTAAGTGTAGATAATAACAGAGAAGTTACAACAGTAGAGGAGATAGACGGACAAGTGCACCTATCTACAGCTTACACCTGGGATACTGATAAACACTGGGCTTTAGCGAATTATTTTGAAGAAGGTTTTAAGAATAATGAGCTTAAAAAGGAAGATGTGAACTATTTTCAAGTGTTTACGCTAGCTGGAATGCCAAATTCTCTTGCGTTTAACTGCCCCCGTATTGTTAAAAATCTTAATCCAAACTCTTCAAAGGATGTTTCAGTTGCTTTAATTGAAGCCAGACAAGCAATTTTAAGGATTTATAATTTTTGCAAAAAACGCTTTCCTGGGTTTGAAAATGCATTCATATCAAATATTTCAGACCAAATTGGCATAAGAGCTTCAAACAGAATAAAAGGTAAATATATTTATACTATCAGTGACTTAAAAGAGGGTAAAAAATTTAAAAATCCCGTTCTTATTTCGAACTATCCTGTTGATGTACATAGCAGGCATAAAAATTCATCTACTCTTGAACTATGCGGCGAATATCAACTGCCAATTGAGAGCTTAATGTCTGCTGATTTTGATAATCTTTTTGTTGCAGGACGCGGGGTAAGTGCTGATGAATTGTCTCAAGGCGCTTTGAGGGTTCAGGCAAATTGCTTTGCTATGGGCGAAGGGGTTGCAAAATATATCAAAAAACACATTTAATTGCTAATTTTGTCTTAATTTTGCCATTTTTGCCGTTAATATTTGCATAGCATTAAGAAGAGGATCAATTGTTGTAGAGTACGGCGGTGCATAAGTTAGGTCATTATTATTAAACGCTTCTACTGTTAAGTGACCAATCAAAGCAGAAGTAAGTGTGTTAATTCTTTTATCTGCTCCAACTGCACCTATTGCCTGCCCCCCAAGCAGAAGACCAGTAACTTTATCTGCTACGACTTTTAATGTTATATCTCCTGCTTCAGGCATATATGCAACTCTGTCTGTTTTTAATACAAGTGCTGATATAGGCGAAAAACCTACTTCCTTGGCTTCTTCCTCTGTTAATCCAGTTTTTGACATAGTAGTATTCAAGCATCTTGTTACCGTAGAGCCAAGTACACCTTCAAATTCACAATATTCACCCGCTGCGTTCATAGCAGCACAGCGCCCTTCTTTATTTGCAGTAGAACCAAGGGGAATCCATACCGGTCTGCCGGACACAATATGTTTTTTTTCAGCACAATCACCACAAGCAAAAATATCTTCGATCGAAGTATGCATTAGCTTATTAACTTTTATTGCTCCGGTTGGGCCGATTTCTATTGCTGCATCTTTAGCTATTTCAATATTTGGTTCAACTCCTGCGCATAAAACGACCATGTCAGTTTGTATTTCTTTTCCTGATTCTGTTTTTACTGATTTAACATTATTATTTTCACCAATAAACTCTGTAACAACCTCGCCTGTATAAAATTCGAAGTTTCCAATTGAGGATGATTCCAGCCTTTTTTTTATCAAGTCTGATATATCATCATCAAAGCTTCCCATAATTTTTTTGTTAGCTTCAATGACATTCACTCTTAATCCATTTTTTACAAATGCCTCCAAAAGTTCCAATCCTATATAACCGCTTCCAATAATAGTAACAACAGAACTTTCAAGCATTTTATTTCTAATTTTTATACCATCTTCAATTTTTCTGAGAGTATAAATATTATTAAACTCATTTACTCCTTTTATTTGGGGAATTTTGGCCCTTGCCCCTGTTGCGATGATTAGTTTATCATATTTTACAAGTTCAGCCTCATTTTCACGCGCAATTAGTATATCTTTTTGTATTGGCAGTATTTTTTCTACCCGAGAATTCAAATACACATCAATTCCACTCGCGGCAAATTCTTCAACTGAGCGCACAAGAAGAGTTCTGTAATCTGTAAAATTCCCTTCTATAAAATACGGCAAACCGCATGATGAGTACGATACGTGATTTTCATCAGTATAAATTTTAACATTAGCATCAGGTTGAATTCTTTTTGCTTTTGCCGCTGCTTTCGCACCTGCAGCAACCCCGCCGATTATAACTATATCCATAATTATAATCTAACAATTTATTCAAAAATTTATATTCCACAAAAGACTAATTCTCACAGTATGAATTTAAAATTCTTTGTTTTATATATGCGACGTACATATCCGAAATCTCTTGCAATTCCTGAACATCGCTAATCAACTTGTTAATTTCTATTTCTAATTTATCCTCTTGCTTGTTATTCATTAATACACTCCGCATACCTCTCACAAATATGTATACGGTCATGTTTTTTGAAAACTTTAGTTAATATGAAGAAATATTACTCTTCATTGTAGACAAGTTTTTTTCTGTAATGCCATTGAACAAGAGTTAATACCAGTATTATTACAAAAAGAACATACGCAATAGCACTCGCCTTGCCAATATTAAAATACTCAAAAGCGTTTTTATAAATTGAATATACAAGAACATTAGTCGAATCAAAAGGCCCACCCTCAGTCATCAAATATATCAAATCAAAAACTTGAAATGAACTGATTGCAGTGACAATTATTACGAAAAATATGGTTGGCGACAAAAGAGGAACAGTAACATAAAAAAATCTTTTCAAATGTGTTGCACCATCTACCATTGCAGCCTCAAAAATTTCTTGCGAAATAGAGGAAAAACCTGATAAAAATAGTATCATATTATATCCGATCAATTTCCATACAGATACAATTATTATAGCCGGCATCGCATACTTTGAATCGTATAACCAGTTAATATTTAAATGTAAAAATTGGTTTAAAAAACCAATATTAGGATCAAATATCCAACCCCATACGACTCCTATTACAATCATCGGCGTTATATAAGGCAAAAAATAAGCACTTTTGAAAAACTCACTGCCACGTATTTTTGTGTTTAGTATAGAAGCCAATATCAGAGGTATTATTACGCCAAAGACAGAAGTTGAAAGGGCAAAAATAATAGTATTGATAAGGATTTTCCAAAATAAGCCTTCACGAAAAATCTCTCTGTAATTATCAAAACCAACAAATGAAATAGAATTTAGTAAATCCCATTTGGCAAAGCTGAGACTAAATGAACAAAATACAGGAATTATTATAAAAATTAGCATTCCCAAAATCGCCGGTAATATAAATAACCAGGCAACAGTGCTTTCTCTGTTTAAAAGTATTTTTGCAAGCTTTTTCATGGTATGATTTAATTATAAAATAAAGGGGATATATTATGCAAAAATATGAACATGCTTTCGGCAAAAATGATATTCGCGGTATTTATGGAGATGATATTACTGAAGAGCTATTTTATAATATAGGAATAGGGTATACTAAGTGGCTATCAAAACAATGTGTTAAAGCCCCTTATGATTTAAGAATAAGTGTTTGTATGGACGCAAGACTGCATTCTCCATCTTTAAAACTTGCGCTAATAAACGGATTAGAAGACAGCGGAGTTGAATATATAGAAGATTATGGTATTGCCCCTTCTCCAATAGGTTATTATTCTGAATTTGTACATAATCTAGATGGCGCAATGATAATAACCGCAAGTCATAACCCGAGTGAATATAATGGGCTTAAAATGACTTTTAATCATCAAACTCTAAATGAAGCACAAATAAAAGAAGTCAAAGAGTATACATTTAACAACTGGAAAGAAATGCCGGCTAACTTCAACATGAAGTCATACTCCAAAGAAATTATTCCCGAGTACATTACGGATATGTTCGCGCGTTTTGCGGACTCAGGCAAAGGCATAAAAGTTGTAGTAGATAGTGCAAATGGAACCGGTGGCGTTGTGGCTCCTGAATTATATAAAAAACTTGGTGCAGATGTAATTGAACTATTTTCTGAGCCTGATGGCAGATTTCCAAATCATCATCCGAATCCAAGCTCTTTTTCAACTTTAAAAACAATTTGTGAGACTGTTGTAAAAGAAAAAGCGGATATAGGTATAGCTTTTGATGGTGATAGCGATAGAATTGGCATTATTGATTCTGAAGGGAATCCTCTTACAGGAGATAAACTATTGCTTATTTACGCTCTTGATATGATAAAAGAACGCGGCGTAGATGTAAATGTTGTATCCGAGGTTAAATGCTCACAAGTCTTATATGATACAATAAATAAAACAGGTGCCCACGCTATTATGTGCAAGACCGGCCACGGATATATTAAAGAAAAAATGAAAGAAACAGGAGCTTTGTTAGGTGGTGAAATGAGCGGTCATACATTTTTTAAAGATCGCTATTACGGGTATGATGATGCAATCTATGCAGGCTGTAGAATGCTTGAAATAATTTCTAAAAATAGAAAAGATAATCCGAATTTCAAAATATCACAAATTCTTGAGCCATTTGACAAAGTATTTACAAGTTCCGAAGTTCGCTATCCTTGCCCAAATGAAAGGAAAAAAGATACTTTAGAGTACATAAAATCCTATGTAAAAGAGAATCCTGACATGTTTGGCTCAGAAATAAAAGATATAGTAACCTTAGACGGTATGAGAATCGTTTTTAACGGTGGTTTTGCATTAATAAGACAAAGTAATACCGAACCTGTATTTACTCTCCGATTTGAGGCTTCTACCGAAGCAGTATGTAATCAATATAAAGATGCAATGATTAATTGTTTAGATAAATACTTGAATGTTAAAGTATAGGATAATGTATGAATAAAGGGGAATTAAGACAAGCATATACTATGTTTTATGCAAATGAAGCAAAGCAAATAATTAATGAATATTATGCTAAAAAAGATCAATCAGGCCCATATGATGGAAATTTCAGCAAAGGATACAGTACATATATGTCATCTCTTTTAGTTATTTTTATTGTTGCTTTTGCCGGTGCATTTATACAGCCGCTTTACATAACGCTGCCACTTATGTTAATTTTCTTTTTAATGATGGTTTTTATGCCAAAAGGCTTTAAAGGTGAAGCAGCTGACTACTATAACAATCCCAAAAACAAACCTAGAACAGAGGAAGACTACCAGAAATTAATTGATAGCGAATTGGAGCTAAAAAATAAATTAATGAATAAATTTTTATCAATTTTTGGGGAATTTACCTGGTTAAAAGGAAAATCTTTTGTTGATATACATGATTTAATCATTTTGCCTGATAAGCTTTCTTTGGATACAGATGACTCTATTAAAGGTATATATAGTGATGTGAATATAAAAATGACAGAAGTATATTTTGGTTTTAATGCTATATTTAAGACTATTACAAATCACATAAAAAAAATAAATTATTTGCAAATAATTCTTCCTATATTTTTCATTATATTAGCTGTTGTCGTTGTTATTCCTGTTGCAGAAAGTATCAAAACAACACTATTTTTCTCATATACAACATTTTTTATGATTGTATGGTGTTTAGGATTCTTTTCACCATTAATATTCTTAACCGTATATTTAATTAATCGTAAAAATAGGGGCTTACTTGTTGAATTTTATATGCCTAAAGACTTCACAGGGGAGATTGTTGTTTTTGAAAAGAATAAAACTAATCGTTCAGTAAATAAAAAAAGTTTAAAGAACTTTGAAATAGTGAATCTTGAAGATGTTGAATTTAATAAAAAATATTTTGTATATGGAACAAACCAAGTTGAAACGCGCTATGTTCTCACTACTTCACTTATAGAACGGTTACAAAATATAAAATTTAAATTTGATGCAAAATACTTACGATTTGCATTTAGAAATCACCGTATGACTATATTTATAAGCTCAGAAAATGATTTATTCCGAATGTTACAAAAAGACAAGAAAACAGATTTGAGCACATTTAATGAATTATTTGAAGAAATATATTCTATACTATTGCTTGTTGACGAAATGAAATTAAATATCAAAACAGGATTATAAGTTAAAAAAGCCGTTAAATTAACAGCTTTTAACTATTTATTATATTCACTAAACTCTTTAGCTTCTTTGCGCCATTCTTCTTCTGTTATGCTAAAAGCGTGGCTCCAGAATTTTTCCAGCGCATATGTTTCGCGCTCTTCTTTGTGCAAAATGTGTACTACAACATCACCATAGTCAAGTAAATTCCAACGATTTTTTAAATCACGTTCACTTCTTACAGGCAATCTCTTAAATATTGTTTTTACTTTTTCTTTTGTGTTTTCAAGCAGCGCCTTTACTTGTGGTGTTGAATCCCCTGAAGCGATTACAAAATAATCCGCAAGTGAAGACACATGGCTTATATTTAAAATTGTTATGTCTTTTGCCAGTTTGTCATCCAAAAATTGGGCAATAGCACAGGCAAGTTTGTGGGAATTAAGTTCACTATTCAATGTACTTACCCCCTACTCAATCATATCTACTCTGCGTTTATGACGTCCGCCTTCAAAGCCGGTTTTTAGCCATACATCAACAATATCAAGCGCTAAATGTTCACCAATTACGCGAGAGCCTAAACATAAAACATTAGCATTATTATGAGCTCTTGAAACACGAGCAGTATATGTATCTCCACATAATGCCGCCCTAATACCGTGCACTTTATTTGCAGCTATTGAAACACCAACCCCTGTACCACAAATTAATATTCCGCGATCTGCATCATTATGAATAACCTTTTCGGCAACTTTTTTGGCAATTACAGGATAATCACAAGATTCCGGAGTATATGTTCCCAAATCCTCAAAATCTATATCTCTAACCTTTAAATAATCCATTATTGCTTCTTTGTACTGTAAACCTGCATGGTCACACCCGATTGCAACTTTTAATTTTTCCATAACTTCTCCTTATAAAACTCAAGATTTATAATATTATAATAGCGAAATTTTTATAAATTGTAAATCCCAAAATAAAAAGAGGTCATTAGACCTCTTAAAAATGGAGTTTAATACTTTTATTGTTTATGAGCCGCTTACAAGTTGAAGTGCTTGCTGCAGCAGATCTTTATTTGAAGATATAATTTTATTTACAACTTCCATTTGCTGTTTAGCCATTTGATAGTATGAAACATTTGCTTTTAAATCAGAATTTGATAATTCTAATAAACCGGAACGAATTTCGCCTATACCTAAAACCGGTTTTCCTGATTCATCAGTTTCTAAAAACTGTCCTTCTTTAAATTCATACAATCCAGACGGGTTGTGGAAATTACGTGTAGTTATTCTATATAAAGGAACAACTTTTTTCCCGTTTTCAGCTTTACCAACAATTGTGCCGTCATTTTTTATTTCATATTCATCATATTTGCCCAAAAATTTACCGTTATTCGGATCTATCCACATCTTAATAGTTGTAGTCGGGATATCAAGAGAACCTCCCTTTAGCGCTGTTTCTTGATATAAATCTGCACTAAGAGGTTTAGTACCCTGCATTATTTCACCTTTATCATTTAAGATGTAACCTTGAACAGTATTACCATTTGGAGCGCGATAAACGCCCTCGCCATCAAATGTAAATTCTCCGAGTCTTGTATATACACTTCTTCCTTCTGCTGTTTTTGTTAAGAAAAAGCCTTTACCTTCAAGATAAACATTATCTTTAGAAGTTCCCGGTGTTGATTTACCCTGTCCGTTGTTTTTTTCAAAATCATCTACAATAGCACCGTTTAGAAAAGTTTTAAAATTAACTTTCTTTTCTCTGTATCCCGGAGTATAAACGTTTGTCATGTTCTCAGACAATACATCAATCCAGTTTACTGTTGCATATTGTGTGTTTAATGCCGTTATAAAAGCATCATTCATCTTTTATTCTCCTTGTTTTTGCTCGTTTCTTCTGCGTTTGTTTTGTTCTTTGCTGCTATTGGAATAAGACAATTCCGTATACGGCAAATTCTTTTCGTCAAAAGTATTTTTTAACATGTCTATATTCTGTCTTAGGTACTGCTCAACCGCTTTATCACTCGGGATAAAATTAGCAGAAAGAGAACCATTTTGATTAACTTTTAATATAACTGCAATATTTTGATCAAAGTCAATTCTTATAGGTTGGTTATTTTGTCTTGATTCACTTAGTGCAGTTAGCAATGCCTGAGAAACTTGGTAACCCTGCTGAACTTCTTTAACATCTGCTCCTGAATTTATCATATTCTGCACTTGTACATTCATATTTTCGATACTAATATCATTTGTTTTAGTTATGTCTATAAAGAATTTTGCATCAGCTTCGTTCATTGACAATGAAAATTTAACACCATTTGATTCACAATTCCAATTTGACAAATTTGAATAAATCTTTGACATTTGCTGTATATCATCCATCAACATTTGATTTGCATTATTATATGACAATTGAGGCAAACCATTAATTGAAAATTCACCCTGTAAAGTCTTATCGATACTCTGATCATCTTCTTTAGTTTTTTCAACTTTTACTTTATCAGTTTTAACTTCAGTTTTATTTTTTTTCGTTTCATTTTTTAAATCAGATTTTTTAGACTCATCAGATTTACCGGTTTCTTTGGTGTTTTCGGCTTTTTCGGATGAAGAAACTTTATTCATTTCATCCTTGAAAGACGAATCCGAAGTTGTTTTTGCTGATACTGATGATGAACTCTGATTTACTGTTGGAGATGAATTTACTGTAATTGTTGAAGTTGATTCCATAGCCATAATTATTACCTTCTACTTGTTAATTATTTTCTTGTTTTTTTCTGAAGAACCTTGTTACACCGATATCTGAAAATTGTTTTAGCTCTTCTTTTTTTTCTTCTTGGATATATTCATCTTTGTTTTTTTCTTTATGTTTTTCAAGAACTTTAACTGCCTGCTCGCATTTTACAAGTTTTTGAAGTTCAATATCCAAAAGTTTTTGTTTTTCTTTTCGGACTTCTTCAAGTCTTTCAGCTTCTTCCCACAAATGTTTTAAATATTTATCATATGTTTCATACATTGAGGGATCTGCCTGACGCATGCCATCTTTTGTTTCAACAATCATCTGATTATTTTTTTGAATATCTTGTTCCGCCTTACGGACTGCGCTCTGAGCTTTTTGAACTCTTAAAAGTTGCTCTTCTTTTTGATTTATTCTAAAATCCAATATCTTTTGCAGTCTATAACGGAATGGCATGGTTGTATCACTTTCTTGTACATTATCCGTTATTTTAACCTTTATATAAACGTCTAAATGTATGAGATTGTTTTAAGGATAAATATATAAAAGTCAAATAAAAAAAATAACCTAAGCAAAATTTTAGCCTAGGTTATTTCGTATTTATTTATGTTATTCGTTATTCTTCGGTTTTTGTCTCTTCTTCTGGAGCTTCTGATTGCTCATGTACAGAAAGAGCAATTCTTCTGTCAGATGGATTAAATTTAATAATATACGTATCAATTTTGTCACCAACTTGAAGAATAGCCTTTGATTCATTTTGATACTCAACTACTTCATTGTGAGGCAAAAGCGCTTCAACACCCGGATAAACTTCAACAAAAGCACCGAAGTATTTGATACGAGTAACTGTACCTTGAATTTTATCACCCTCTTTAATATTCTTTTCAGCTTCAATCCAAGGATCAGGTTCAAGATTTTTCAAACTCAATGATACTCTTTGTTTTTCATTATCAACAAGAATAACTTCTACATCAATCTTACTTCCTACACTTAAAATATCTGTCGGGTGATCTATCCATCTCCATGACAGTTGCGACAACGGCAATAAACCGTCAATTCCGCCGATATCGATAAATGCTCCGAAATCAGTAATTCTAACGACTTCTCCTTTTACAACTTGACCGACTTCTAATTGAGAAAAGACATTTTTACGTGTTTCTTCTGCACTATCTTCATAAACTTTTTTATTTGAAAGAATAAAGTTATTTTGTTGTGCATCTAATGTCAAAATTTTAACTTCAATCTTAGAACCCGGTTCTAAATCCGTTTCTTTAACTCTCAACTGACTTGAAGGAATAAAGCCGCGGACTCCGGCTACTTCAACAATAACACCGCCTTTAACACTGTTAACAACAGTACCAAGGATAGTTTCGTCAGCTTCTTTTGCTTTTTCAAGGTCTTTCCATGCATACGCAAAATCGACTTTTTTCTTGGACAATAAGAATTTTCCATCTTCATCTTCATCTCTTATGATTAAAAATTCGCCTTCTTGTCCTTTTTCAAATTTACTTTCAGGATTTTCACCTTTGTCAACAGCTTCGTAAGTTGGAATAACCGCTGTTGTTTTTGCACCGATGTCAACAAGTATACCTTGACTGTCAAAGCCGCAAATAACACCTTTTACCAAATCACCTTTTTGGAATTTATAGTCATATTGTTCTAATAATTTCTCAAAATCTTGATCTGATGTATCTTTTTTCTTTGTAGCCATACATAAACTCCATATCTATTATTTAATACATGGGAAAATATATCAAATATTTTTTTATATGTAAAGTATTGTAACAATTACTTAATATTTTTAAAATGCACTAAATCTTTGTTTATTTTAAAAAGATCCAAAATTGCATTTATAAACATATTCTCAATTGTTTCTATTGAGCCTCTTGCACGAATTTCTACCGCATCCATCCACTCTCCGTTGTTAAATCTTTGCTCTTTTTGAATAAATTCATCGTTAACAACGGTTAAAATTATGCGCTTGTAATCACCTGCTTGAAAATAATGACCTGTATTTTCTGAAGCGTTCTCAAAATGCATATTATTTTCTTTCATTATATTCTTAGCAAATGTCCTTAATTCTGCAATGTTAGGCGCTACTTTTTGTACATTCATAAGATAATCTCCTTTGTAATATATTAAATACAAAGAAGATTATTTTTGCTATATATAATAAAAATTTTATGCCTTTAAAGAACTTATTAAATCTTTAATGTTTGATTCCTGTAAAACTAACTCACTAATTCTTGATTTTGTCTGTTCTACAAGCTCTTGAGGTGCATTTTCTACGAATTTTGCATTGTTCATGCGACCTTCCAATGATTTTCTCTCATTTTCAAGTTTAGTAAGTTTCTTTTCTTGCCTTTCAATTTCTTTATCAAAATCGATTAAATTTTCCAATGGAATTATAATTTTTGAAGCTGAAACAACAGCACTTGCGGATTTTTTAGTCGATACGTCACCATCCGAATAAGTAATGTTTTCAACCTTTGCCATACGTTTTACATAACTTTCAATCTCCTTAAAGATTGGTTTTTCGGCTTCTGAGGCGTGTATTTCAATATCAAAATTCAAACTCATAGGTATATTAAAGCTTTGTCTAACATTTCTTAAAGACGATATAGTTTCAAACACAAGCTCCATTTCTTCAGCTTCTTTACTAAACACCAAATCAGAGCTAAATACAGGGAATGGAGCAAGCATAATAGCTTTAATATCTGTATGCTGAGGTATTAATTGCCATACTTTTTCTGTGATATGCGGCATTATCGGGTGTAACAACCTTAATGACATATCAAGAACATATCTTAAAACTCTTTGAGTATTCAATTTTATATCGCTATCTTGCAGTTGAATTTTTGCAATTTCTACATACCAATCACAATATGAATTCCAGAAAAAGTCATATAATACGTGTGCAGTCTCACCAATACGATAATTTTTAATATCATCATTAACTTCTTTTGCAACATTATTTAATTTGTTTAATATCCATTTATCTGCAATTGTAAGTTTTGAATAGTCAATATCATTATTGTCCACACCATCAAGATTCATAAGAACAAATCTTGAAGCATTCCAGATTTTATTTGCAAAATTTCTCCCGTATTCAAATCGTTCATCACTAATTTTTATATCTTGGCCGCCATAAGTACATAATGAAGTCATTGTGAATCTTAAAGCATCACATCCGTATTTATCAATTATTTCAACCGGATCAATAGTGTTACCTTTTGATTTGGACATCTTTTGGCCTTTTTCGTCACGAATTAAACCGTGAATATAAACTGTTGAAAATGGCGCTTTACCGGTAAATTCAAGACCCATTGTAATCATTCTCGCAACCCAGAAGAAAATAATATCAAATCCTGTTACAAGAGTTGTAGTAGGGTAGAATTTTTTAAAATCTTCGCTTTCAGTATTCGGCCAGCCCATAGTACTAAACGGCCACAAACCAGATGAGAACCACGTATCAAGAACATCCGTTTCCTGCTCCCATACTGCCGGATCAGGATTTTCTTTGGCTACAATCATTTCACCTGTTTTTTTGTTGTGGTATGCCGGAATTTGATGCCCCCACCATAATTGTCTTGAGATACACCAATCTCTTATATTTTCCATCCAACCAAGATAATTCTTTTCCCAACGCTCAGGAATAAACTTTATACGTCCATCTTTAACTGCCGCAATAGCTTCCTTTGCCAGTGGTTCCATTTTTACAAACCACTGTTCAGACAACAATGGTTCAATAGTTGTATTACATCTTTGGCATTTACCAACATTATGTTCGTGGTCTTTTATTCTTAACAAGAAGTTTTGATACTGTAAATCCCCAACAATAGATTTTCTTGCCTCATACCTATCCATTTTATGATATTTCTGAGGAACTTCGCCGCAAGCAATCATTTTACCTTCTTCATCAATAACCCAAATTGGTTTAAGATTATGGCGTTTTCCGACTTCGTAATCGTTAGGATCATGTGCAGGAGTAATTTTAACAGCACCGGTTCCAAAGTTTCTATCTACGTATTCGTCAGCAATAATAGGTATTTCCCTTCCTGAAAGAGGTACGATAACTGTTTTTCCAACAAGTTCAGAATACTTATGATCATCAGGATGAACAGCTATGGCAACATCACCAAAAATTGTTTCAGGACGTGTAGTTGCAACTATAATTGCTCCCGGTTCATTTTTAAGAGGATATGAAATTTCCCACAAATGACCTTGTTCTGTTGCATACTCAGTTTCTACATCTGATATCGCACTACGACAGCGAGGGCACCAGTTTACAATATATTTTCCTTTGTATATCAAACCCTTTTCATAAAGTCGAACAAATACTTCTTTTACTGCATCGGAGCAACCTTTATCAAAAGTAAATCTTTCTCTTGAACGGTCGAATGAAGCACCAAGTCGCTTACATTGGTCAAGAATTCTTGATTTATGAGCATTAGCCCAATTCCAGGTCTCTTCCAAGAATTTTTCACGCCCTAAATCATAACGTGAAACACCTTTTTCTCTTAGTTTTTTCTCAACAACATTCTGTGTTGCAATACCGGCATGGTCAGTACCCGGAACCCATAATGTTTCATAGCCGCTCATTCTGTGATAGCGAACCAAAATATCTTGCAATGTTTCATCTAAGGCATGACCCATATGCAATACTCCAGTAACATTCGGAGGAGGAATTACGATTGAATATGGCTTTTTAGAGCTTTTTGCATCCGCTTTAAAAAATCCGTTATCTTCCCAAAATTTGTATATATTTTCTTCTGTTTCTTTTGCGTTGTAAACGGTAGGTAAATCTTCAATATTGATAGTCTGCATTTGTAATCCTCTCATAATTTTTTATCAGTATATCTAACATATCACAAAATCATTTTATAAGAAAAGAATTATTGAAATATAGGTAACAATATGTTATAATAATAAATATAAATTAGTTTGAGGATAATCTTTACGGAGTTGGATATGATGTTAAAAGGGAATAAAAACGCATTTACACTGGCAGAAATTATGATTGTTGCCCTGATATTATCAATAATTTTTGCTGTTTTAGCCCCTATTTTGACTAAAAAAATGACAAAAGATACAGCAAATCCTTGGAATTGGGTTCGCCCTATGTCACAATTGAACGCATTTATCAATAAAAACAATGCCCAAAAGCCTGCAGAGGTATTTTTTGGTTTAACGCCTACTATTGGTTCAACTCCGGACTATGAACCATACTCAAAGGCAATTATTAGATCTGCACCATGGGGTAATACAATACAAAAGCAATTTCACTTCAGATATGGGTATGTTCCATTACAAAATAATTCTCCATCAGGTGAACGAAAAAATATGATTGAAAGAATCGGCGAAGATTCAGGATCATGGCTTATGGATACAAGGAATATCCTAATTGGTGGTACATATCAAAATATGCTGCCGGTTGGGAATAATGTTGCTAAGCACCGTAATACCGAAAGATATTATCCATACAATAATATTGCTCTTGGCTATATGGCACTGAATAGCATTAATACTTATGAACATAGAGATACAAATGGTAATAATATAGTTACAGGCAACAATAATATTGCAGTTGGTTATAATGCGGGTATGAGTAGTTCTGGAATTGATACAAATGATGATTCTAAGGATAATATATACATAGGTTACAATTCCGGAAAGTATGCTCCTTCATCTCAAGAACAGACCTTTATCGGATCAGGTGCGGGTGAAAATAACACTGGTAGTTCTGATACTGCTATTGGCTATAATGCCGGAAAAAATTCATTAATATCAGATACAACAAGAAATGTATTTGTCGGATATGGTGCGGGCAAAGGTAAGAAAAAAGGCGAAACTTCAATTAAATACGGCACTAGTGCATCTGTTGACGAATATGATTCAGATCAAAATAGTAAATCTTCGAATTCCGTCGCTATTGGACACAACGCACTAACTCACATAATAAGTGGCAATAGGAATATTGCTATTGGCAGTGGCGCACTGGAAAACCTGAAATATGGTGATAATAACGTTGCTATCGGATATAATGCTTGCAATGGCTACTATTATTCATATAACAAAATTTGTATAGGTGCGAAATCAGGTCCGCAAGTTAAAGATAAAAATGGAAATGATTATGTATCTACAGCTACAAGATTTTTCCACACATATCAGGATCCTAATCCTTATGCTTATACGGATGAAGATAACAATAAACATTTTGATTATAAAAAAGTCAACAAAATCGAAAGTATATATATAGGTGATAAACCCGAGCCTAATCACTTTGATGGAGACGCAGTATTAGAAGTGCATAATACCAGAGATGCTTATTCGAAAAATCAAACCGATACAGCGAACCCAAGTTATTATTTCGGTGCGGATTACTCTGCAACACATGAAGGATACAGAAAAGTAGTATATAAACTTAACAATTATCCGTCACTTGTCGGCAGAAAATCAACGACAATTATTAATGGAAATTTAATTGTTAGAGGCCGCACATTCTTTACTGTTGGCGATTATTTATATAATTTCAAAAGAACAAATGATGGTGATTACCTAGGAACAGGTACAAAACTTAATACAGACGGTAATGTTGTTGTACAAGATGCAATTTGCACTGCCAATCCTCTTAAATATACATTTGGAGATGAAGGTACTTCTGATGATGTTGCGTGCCCAAGAGTTATATATAACGCGACAAGTGATCGACGTTTGAAGAATATTGGCTCTAAATCAAAATCCGGACTTGCAGAAATATCAAAATTGAAAATGTTTAATTACATTTTTAAAGACGATGAGAGTAAAACTCCGCAAGTTGGAGTTATCGCGCAAGATTTACAAAAGATATTTCCTAAATCTGTAATGAAAAATAAGGACGGATTTTTATCTATAAAACTTGACGAAATGTTCTATGCTGCGATAAATGCGATTAAAGAACTTGATAAGAAAATTGTTTCACTTGCTAAAAAATTATATAAAGTTGAAGCAACAATATCCAAATTAGAAAAGGAAAATACAGAGCTAAAAGCTGACGTAGAAAACTTGTCTATCAGAGTTCAAAAAATCAAAGCATCTCGCGGCTTATAATTACGTTATATAACTTATCATATTAAAATAAATATTTGCTTTCGTTTCTACTTTGTTTTACACTGTAGTGAATTGGTGTGCCGGGTCGGAATTAAAAACCTTACCGGCGGTAGAAATTAAAATTAAGGAGAAACAAAAGAAATGACTGGAAAAAATTTTTTATTTACCTCTGAATCTGTTACAGAAGGTCACCCTGACAAAGTTTGCGATCAAATATCCGATGCAATCTTAGATGAATTTTTGACAAAGGACAAACACTCAAGAGTAGCAGCCGAAACAACAGTTACAACAGGAATGGCATTAGTTTGCGGAGAAATAACAGCTGATTGTTATGTTGATATTCCACAGGTTGTAAGAAATACGATTAAAAATATCGGTTATACTGGTGCTGCTTCAGGCGGTTTTGATGCTGATACTTGTGCGGTAATAACAAGTATTGATGAGCAATCAACCGATATAGGCAATGGTGTAAATAAAGCGTTTGAAACTAGAGCAGAAAATGCAGATACATCTTCTGTTGAGACAGAAGAAATAGGAGCCGGCGACCAAGGAATAATGTTTGGCTATGCATGCAATGAAACACCTGAATTGATGCCGCTACCTATTAGTTTAGCTCACAAATTGTCATATAGACTTGCTCAAGTTAGGAAACAGGGCATTTTGCCATATTTAAGACCGGATGGGAAATCTCAAGTTACCGTTGAATATGTCGATGGTGTTCCATCAAGAATACACACTGTTTTATTATCTACGCAGCATAACCCGACAATAAACGGCATTTCTGACAATTCAGCAGTCCAAAATATTATAAAACAAGACTTACAAAAGCATGTTATCGACTATGTATTTGGCAATGAATCAATAAAACCGGATGATAAAACTGTTATATTGATAAATCCATCAGGCAGATTTGTTATTGGTGGACCTCAAGGGGATTCAGGATTAACCGGAAGAAAAATTATCGTTGATACATACGGTGGATATTCACGTCACGGTGGCGGAGCATTTTCAGGAAAAGATCCGACAAAAGTTGATAGATCTGCTGCATATGCATCAAGATATGTCGCAAAAAACGTTGTAGCATCTGGTCTTGCTGATAAATGCGAAGTTGAGCTTGCATACGCAATTGGTGTTGCTGAACCTTTATCTATAATGATTGATACGTTCGGAACCGGTAAAATTTCAGATGAAGAAATAGAAAAACTTGTTCGCAAGAATTTTGACTTAAGACCTGCAGGAATTATAAATAAATTTGATTTGAGAAATCTGCCTGCTAAAAACGGCGGCAAATTTTATCAATTACTTGCAGCATACGGTCACATGGGCAGAACTGACATAGATGTTCCTTGGGAACATACTGATAAAGCTGCTGATTTAAAAAATCAAGCGTTATCTTGCGGATGTGGATCAATATAAGAACATTACAAAAAAACACCTTAGCCAAAAGCTAAGGTGTTTTTTTTATTTAAATTTAGTTTATTAACAAACTGATGAAAATGAACTACTTGAGCCTCCGGAAAATCCTCCGCCACATGAGCAAGAACAATCTCCACCAAAGCTGCTGAATGCCCCATCACCCAAAACTGCTATCGCATCTGAGAATTCACTCATAAAAGCCAAGCAAGGCATTAAATTGCCATCTTCTGAGTACATTGAATAATCTACAGGGACATGCTGAGAAAAATCACACATATCATATTCTTTCGAACTTAACAAACTCTTATAACCTGAGTTCATAGCCAAAATACCTGAATTTTCTACCGGATGATTTTTTGTGTTGTTATTTTTACGGGTAGATGCTGTTTTGTGCGCCTTTTCACCAAATAAGAGTATCATTTTTGTCTCCTAATATCTATCTCGTGTACATATATATAAAGGATTAAAAATTATCTCAATTTCAGCATGGCTTTCTTTTGTTACAAAACTTTATAATCAAGCAAAACCCTCTGACAGTTTAAATCAGAGGGTTTTTGTATGAAATGTTATTTAATTATTTTAAATAAAAATCAGCATCAATATTAGCGTAAATTGTAATATTTCCTGCTTCTATATCCGTTACTGGAGCGGCTTCCGGCATAGCAGCATCATTAGATATCCCTGCAGCTTTCATCATACGCATATTTGAATACGCATATGAAACGTGTCTTTGATTTAAAGAACAAGATGTTCTAATATTTTTTACCCCTGTAACTTGAGTACCAACAGAAGCTGCAACAACATCAGCTCTTTTTCTTACTTGCTTCCCTGCGGTTGAAAGAAGATCTGCACACTGACCATCTTTGTTTGAAAGGGTAAAATTCAAACTATTAACGTTTGTAGCCCCAAGTTGAATCGATTTATCAATCAAAGTTGAAACTTTGTCAAGAGATTTTGAATGTACTACTATGTTGTTTGAAACTTCATACTTATCAAATACTCGTTTATTATTAACATATATATACAATGGAGTAGCAGAGTAATTAGAAGTTTTTATATAATCACCTGCAGCTGTATTTATATTAGATTTTAAATATTCATAAATCTTATTTGTAATTTCTTTGTTTTTAGAAGATGCCTCTTGCATAGATTTCTTATCAGTTGTTTTAACTGCTATAGAAAATTCTACCGTATCGGGAGAAACTTCTTTTTCCGTTGTATAAGACACAGATACATACCCTTTTTCAATCTGATTATCTAAAGCTCCTGCAGGTAAAACTCCTAACGGTAAAATCATTAATACTGCTAAAACAAATGCAATAAAATTTTTTTTCATACTATTACTCCTTATTTTAAATTAGAAACTTTATCTTCACTATCTGATTTTGAAGATTCAACAGATGAAATCACTGTTTTTAGATCAGATAAATCCTTATTATTTACATTCAACATTTCTTCTTTTCTTTTCTCAAATTTATCAGATAGTTGTATTTCTTTATTAATTTTTTCAATTTGAGATTGAATTTTTGCCTGCTTTATAATATTTTCGACTTCTGAATTTCTAAATTCATTTACATGTTTAAACGATACAGGCATATTACCTTTAGTTAATATCACGTATGAAACTGCCGTAATCCCCCAAAGTAGTGTCCCTTGAATAAGGTTTATTACAGGAAAAGATGCTAACGTTACAAGATACTTGTTCCACAAATGCATTGCAACAAGTCCCGGGAATACAACAAACCCTGCGAATAAACATACCCCTATAAATGCTACTGTCAATAAGCCGCGAAAGCCATTTATTTGTATAATTTTCATACTAATTATTCATTCCTTACTACTTTATCATTCCAAGAAAATCATCTTCTGTCAATATTATAACACCTAAATTTTGTGCTTTGTCCAATTTTGAACCTGCATTAGCTCCGGCTAGAACATAATCGGTCTTTTTGGAAACAGATGAAGATGTTTTACCTCCATGTGATTTTATTAAATCAGAAGCTTCATCCCTTGTCATATGTTCCAGTGTCCCTGTCAAAACAAATATTTTTCCTGCTAATTTATCAGATTTCGGTTTAGCTTTTGAAATTGGATTTATACCAAGATTTTTCAGCTCCTCAAGCAATTTCAAATTATTTTCATCATGGAAATAATCATAAATAGATTTTGCAATAATATCCCCAATTCCTTCAATTTGTGAAAGCTGGTCTAATGTAGCATTTTTCAATTCATCCAAAGACGGATATTCATTTGTTAATATATCAGCGGTTTCTTTTCCGACATGACGTATTCCAAGCGCAGTAACAAGGCGATTTAGCGGTCTTGTCTTACTTTCCTGAATTGACATATATATGTTTGATGCAGATTTTTCCTGAATAAGATCTAACATCATCAAATCTTGCGGAAGCAATTTATACAAATCAACAGGATTTGAAATCATTTTTTTGTCATAAAGCTGACTTATCACAGAAGGGCCAACTTTATCTATATCCATTGCCTCTTTTGAAGCCCAATATTCAATTTTTGCACACATCAGGCTCTCACAATCCGGATTAGAACAGTATAAACCAACTTGGCCGTCTTTTTCAACCAATTCAGATCCGCATGCGGGGCATCTTGTAGGAGGAATATATTCAGGCAAAATAGCGTGATTGGAGCTTTCAACAACTTTTATTACTTTTGGAATAATTTCAGCTGCTTTCATAATAAGAACCTCATCACCTATGCGCACATCAAGCCGTTTAATTTCGTCAAAATTATGCAAACTTGCTCTGGATACAGTCGACCCTGCAAGTTGTACCGGTTCCAAAACAGCAACCGGAGTAACGACTCCTGTTTTACCAGTATTTAATTCTATATCAAGAAGCCTTGTTTTGACTTCTTCCGGAGGGAACTTAAAGGCCGTTGCCCATTTCGGAGCTCTTGCAGTAAATCCTAAATCTTTTTGAATTGCGATATCATTAACCTTGATTACTACGCCATCTGTTGCATAATCGAGATCAAATCTCTTTGAATCCCACTCATGAAGATAATCAATTACCTCTTTTATATTTTTTACAAGTCTAATGTTTGGATTAACTTTAAATCCAAGCTCTTTTAGCTCATGAATACTATCATAGTGTGTTTTAAAAGATTTATCGGCGTCATCCTCAAATATTGCAGTATATGTAAACATTGAAAGATCACGTTTTGCTGTAATTGTGCTATCAAGTTGTCTTAAAGAACCACTCGCAGCATTACGAGGGTTAGCAAATACTTTATCTCCATTTTGAATAGCTTCTTGATTAAGTTTTTCAAAAGAGGATTTCGGCATATAAATTTCACCGCGGACTTCAAGATTTTTAGGTTCAAACAGCTTTAAAGGAATAGCTTTTATTGTTTTTAGATTTTGCGTTATATCTTCGCCTGTAATCCCGTCCCCACGAGTAACTCCTCTGACAAAAACTCCATTTTCGTATGTCAAAGCAATTGCCAAGCCATCAATTTTTAGTTCGCAAACCAGTTCAAGTTCTCTACCATATTCTTTGCAAACTCTTTCATACCATTTTTCCAGATCTTCAGAATTATATGAATTATCAAGGCTGTACAGCCTATATTTATGCTTATGAGGGAAAAATTTTTCACTTACAGAACCCACTCTTTGAGTCGGGGAATCAGAAGTTTTGAACATAGGATATTTTTCTTCTAATTCTTTTAATTCGGCAAAAAGTTTATCATACTCAAAATCCGTCAAGTACGGATTTTCATTAACATAATACTCATAATTTGATTTATTTATTTCATTTTTAAGGTAATCAATTCGTTCTAAAATTTCCATTTATATCCCTACTCTAACCATTTACATTTGATTTTCTTCTCAAAAAATCATACAAATTTATATTCACAGTCCTATTTTTCGGCACAAAAAGCAATATATGTTTACAAACAAAAATAACGTTATTTGAAGTGTTGTAAAGTTCTTTTATATCGGTATAAGAATAATTCGCAGCACTTCCTCCTGTTTCAATTGAAAAACTTGAATCACCAAACACAAATTTGCGATTTAATCCAGCATCTTTAGCTGCTTTATACATCGTCTGCCCATTATTTTGTATACCATATAGAACTAAAAATGAAATTAACGTCGCATACACAATGGACATCCAATTTTTAAAAATTATAATTGAAATTGTATAAATAAGAATTAAGGCTATTCCACCGTTTATTAAATATGGTTTATTATACTTTTTGATGGTGAGCAAATCTCTGCCCAGATTTAAAAAATCTTTCTTTTCTAACTCAAATTCTAAATTGTACATATAAACATCCTCATTTTGCTACATTGCCATTAAAAGTTCTCTTATAACCTTTGTCGCAACAGCAGTCGAAGCTCCGCTTGTATCATAATCCGGAGCCAATTCAACAACATCTGCTCCTACTATATTGAAGTTTTTAAGGTGCTTGAACCAACTATTTAACTCTTTAAATGTCATTCCGCCTGCTTCAGGAGTACCCGTACCCGGCATAATAGACGTATCAAGACAATCCAAATCGACAGTAACAAACACAGGCTTGTTTTTTAGTCCTTCTAAATCTTTGAAATCATGACACAAAGTATTATATACAGACATGAATGCCCATTCCTCTTTTAAGCCGGATCTTATACCAATTTGCTTTATGTTTTTAGGGCCGACAATTTCGGAACAATGACGAATAACTGCACTATGAGAAAGCTTTTCTCCAAGATACTCTTCTCTTAAATCCGTATGAGCATCAAAATGAATAATTGCCAAGTCTTTATAATATTTCGATACTGCTTGAATTTCAGGGAGAGTTACTAAATGCTCTCCTCCGATACCAAAAACTTTTTTTCCGTCTTTGTAAATATCCTCAACATTATTTCTGATTTGCTCGAGTGATTTTTCAGTATTACCAAGAGGCAACTCTAAATCTCCGGCATCATGAAAGTTTACATCCGCAAGCTCTCTATCAAAAACAGGAGAGTATTCTTCAAGCCCCCAACTTGCGAGTCTGATTTGTTCCGGAGCAAATCTTGATCCACTCCTATATGAAACTGTACCATCAAACGGCATTCCAAGCATCACGATATCTGCTTGATTATAATCAGGATTTTGAGCCATCCAGCTCCTATCTAAAAAAGGTCCTCTTAACATAAAACATACTCCTTATAAATGAAATTCTATCATAAAATATACATTTTTGAGGAAATTTTAAACATTTTTTAAATGATTAATTTTTAAATTCGGATTTATTGTTATTCCAATAACATCAATTCTGTAATCTTTTATATTATTTTCTTTTATATAAGATAAAACACCGGTTTTTATATTATTGTATTTTGTTTTCGTAATAGCTTCAAGCGGAGATCCAAATGCATCAGACTTTCTTGTTTTTACCTCAATAAATACAATTTTATTCTTATATTTGGCAATAATATCAATTTCACATAATTTTGAAAAATGCTTGTTACGTTCTAAAATTTCATATCCGTTTTTAACCAGATACTCGCATGCTAAATCTTCACCCTTAGACCCAAATTCACGATTATTCATCTATTAATCCTTCACATAGTATAAAACGTCCAAGTAATACTACTTCGCAATAATTATTTAGCGAATCCACAAGACATTTATTTTCGCAAAATCCACCGGAGAGGTACAATTTATCAGGCTTTTTTGCAAAATTCCAAGCATTATAAGCAATACCATGAATAAATTTTGAAACAGCAACAGATGACTTCTCTCCTTTTGATATTGAATCCATTATCTTTTCCAAACCGAAAATTCCGCAGGTTATATTAAATTTTTCCGGGTTATAACAAAGTTCTTTAGGCTTTAAATCATAAAATTTTAGTAACATTTCAACAGTTGCACCGGTTGAACTTGCACAGGCGCTATTCCAATCCATATCATGAAACTTTCCGTCTTTAAACGAAATCCATTTTGCATCTCTGCTGCCTAAATCTAATATTGTTGCATTAGAGTCGATATATTTTTGTGAACCTTTGGCCAAAGCTATGATTTCATTTTCATGTATTTCGGAACCTGTCATATGACCGCAGGCAGATTTATATTTCAAATTTAAAGATTTCAAATCCTTTGATTCAATAATATAATAGTTATATTCGTTAATATTATTGTGCTTCGAACATACAGGTTTAAGAGAGGGGATATCTTCATTTACCCCTATAATTTTTGAATATGTTGTACCAGCATCAAGATATAAAGTCATAGAATTATATTTTCACAATAACACTCTAAAATCAAATTTATAATTTTGTAGTATAATTCATAATTATGAAACATAAATTTGAACAAAAAGTATATTTTTCTGACACTGACGCATACGGTGTTGTTTGGCACGGAGCATATCTGCGCTGGATGGAAATTGGCAGGGTTGATTATTGTCAATCCGTCGGCTACTCTTTGACAGAGCTGGAAGCAAAGGATATTCTGCTTCCCGTTTCTTCAATAAATATAAAATATAAATCTTCGGCTAAACTTGAAGATACTGTTATTATCGAAACTGAAATATCGGAATTTAAAGGACTTACTGCCACATTTAAACAAACTATAAAATCAAAAGATACAGGAAACATCTTCATAACTGCAGATGTTGTTATTGTAGCTGTAAATAAAGACGGAAAACTTTACAGACGAATTCCTGAGCCGCTTGCCAGCATATTTGAAAGGGAAATATCATGTCCGGAACCCGTTTAAATAAATATATAGCTTCGTCGGGTTTATGCTCAAGAAGAAAAGCTGACGAAATTATTGAATCAGGAGTTGTTAAAGTTAATGGAAAAACTGTAACAGAACTTGGCTATATTGTTCAAGAAAAAGATAAAGTTTTTGTAGAGAATAAACTTATACATCCTGTAAAATTGCAATATTATCGCTTTTACAAGCCTGCAGGATACATTACAACATCAGATGATGAGAATGGAAGAAAAACGATATATGATTTGCTTCCGGAAAATCTTCACCACCTTAATCCTGTCGGAAGGCTTGACAAAGATTCAACCGGACTTTTGATACTTACAAACGATGGCGAACTTGCCAATCAACTTACGCACCCGTCAGTTAAAGTCCCTAAATTGTACAGAGTCACAATTGATAGCAAAATTACTAATGAAGATATCTCAAAAATGAACTCCGGAATTGAAATTGAGCCCGGTAAATTGGCATATGCACAAGTAAGAATTATTGAAGTTGATAATAAACATACGACTATGGAAATATTACTATTCCAAGGACTAAACAGACAGATACGCAAAATGTTTGAATATTTAGGTCACAATGTTGTGTCACTGAAAAGAATTCAGCATGCAACATTGAACCTAGACGGTCTGAAACGGGGAGAATTTAAGCCCATAAAACCACAACAGATAAAAGAATTGAAAAACTTTTTAAATAAGGTAAAAAAGAATGATTAAATACGCAATTTGCGGTAATATTGCAAGTGGCAAAAGCACTGTTGAAAACATTTTAAAAAAACACGGATATAGTGTTCTTGACACAGATTTAGTTTGCCACGATATTTTAAATAAGAATAATGAAATTAAAGAAGAATTCAAAAATTATGACATATTTGAAAGCGGTTGCATTTCCAGAGAAAAGCTGGGCAAAATTGTATTTTCTGACAATAATTTAAAAAAAAAGCTGGAAAACATTATGCATCCTATCGTTAAGCAAGAAATAGAAAACTTTTTTAATATCAACTCTGATAAAACGCAACTATTTGTCTCAATCCCTCTTTTATTTGAAGCTAACATGCAAGATCTTTTTGACAAAATTATATTTATATATGCCAATGATGAGATACGTCTAAAAAGGCTTATGGACAGAAATAACTATTCGTTAGAATATGCAAAGATTAGAATGAATTCGCAAATGAGCCAAGAAGAAAAGATAAAACATTGTGACTTTGTAATATACAACAATTCTTCAGTTATAGATTTAGAAAATCAAATTCTTAAGCTAATTGTATAAAACCACTCAGATTTTTTCTATATTCTTCACTTCCGGGTCTATATGTAGCAGTTGTAACTTTATCGCCACGGTTACCCTCTATGGTGTGGAATGTACCGTCGTTATCGACTCTTGTTACAAAACCTGTATGAGAAGCATAATTTTCATTCAAAATCATAATATCACCGGGCTTAATATTTTGAGCTATAAAACTTGGGGTATTAGATTTATTAGACGTTCTCGTAAAATAATCATTTCTGATTGCCCAGTTTTTCAGCGTTTCGACATCATGATCCCCAAAACCTGCAGGAACATGCTTACCATTATTTCTGTATGATTCTTTTACAACATAAGTTACAAAGTCTGTACACCATTCGCCATCATTAAAAGGATTACAACCAATGTTTATACAGAATTTTTTATGCGAACCATCTGCCTCACTGACCCCGTTATATTTGTATGCAACATTTACAAAATCTCTACGTAAATCTACATTATTTGAGGTGTTTTGTTGCGCTTGTGGTTTTGCATGGTTTGACGGGTTCTCAGCCTTCTTTGCTTCCGGTTTATTTGTAGATTTTGAAGGATTTGTTTTTTTGCTTGCAGAACTGTCTTTAATATTATTTTGTTTATCCGCAGCAAAAGCAGATGAACTACTTCCGGTAAAATTAAATGACTGAGTCGGAACAAGACTTGAATTCATTCCACCTGTAAAATTATAAGTTTTAGTTGCTACAGGTGCGACAGAAACATTACCGGTAAAATTGTATACCTTGTTAGAAGAAACTCCGGAAAAACAAGAGCCATAACTGCTGTTGCCTTTAAAATTATACGTCTGCGGAGTATATGAACAAGAACTTGTCCCTGAGAAAGTACCATTAAATCCACTGTATGCTGAAACATTAAAACCTTTAGCCATACCGCTTATATAATTTATTGCAACAGGCAACGGCGCCGGATTACAATACGATATTGGCGTATTATATAAACAATTAAACAAAATTTTCCTCCTGAATTTCCCCTATATTAATATAAAGTATTTTGATTCAGAAAAATTGCCTAATTTTTTTCTACTATTTTAAATTCGTTAATATTTCCTTTATTGCGTTAATTTTATCATCATCCATACTATGACCGCCTTTTGGAAGTATTACAACATCTTTTGATATGTGAATTTCATCAAGAAAAGATTTTATACTCTTGTAAGAAATATATCTATCAGTTTTAGAATGGACAATGCAGGTTGGGGTTTTATTATTTTTAATGTATTTTTTGATATCAAACACCTTTGAATACATTTTTCTTAACCTCGGTACAAGTTTTATCAATTTATTTTCACTTTTATATTTTTTAGGATGTTTTATTACATTTTCATACCAAAATTGCAAGGATAACATAGGAGAAACAAGAAGTTGAAAATTAAATTTGTTTTGCGATGATGCTTTTGCAGCCAGATAAGCACCAAAGCTATGACCGATTAAACCAATATCTTTTATCCCTTTTGATTCTAAATATGCTTTGGCAGCATTTATATCTTCAATTATATTTTCTTGAGAAATATTCTTACTTGGGGGATTTTTTCCATAACCACGATAATCAATTGCCAAAATTCCAAATTTTGTCTTTAATAATGACTTATACAGATTCATGTTACTTGTAATATTATGAGAAAATCCGTGCAAAAAGATAATATACTTCTTGGAGTTCCCAGGATTTATATCAAAAGCATTTATTTCTTCAAAGTCAGTTACAGGAATTTTAACAGGCTTAATTTTCCCTTCTAATGCGGGCTTGATGGGTATATATGGAATTTTTGAACCTTTAATAGAATTTTTGTACGCCTTATTTTCAAGAATTATTTGCAATGCTTTGTCATAAAAATAAAAAATTTTATTAGATTGAAAACTTATAAAACTATTTGGCTTTTTATACTCGTTTGAGTAATTTTGCGAAATAAAGGTATCAAAATTATGCCCTATTTGCTTATTTATAACAGGGTAGTGCGTGCCAGATGCATAAATTTATTGTACGTATAATTAATTTTATTTACTTGCATAGTATATCCTAATATATATACTCTCAAAAAAGAATAAACATATCAAGTACTAAATTTTTCTTGACAATACATTCTTGTTATTATAATTTAGATATATGGCAAGTGGTACTCTGCCGACGAGAAAGATTGAGTATCTTTCGAGGAGAGGTGGTAGACACGCCTTGAAGCAAAGCTTCAATTGACAACTGAATGTATGGGCATGTGGTACTCTGCCGACGAGAAAGATTAAGTATCTTTCGAGGAGAGGTGGTAGACACGCCTTGAAGCAAAGCTTCAATTGACAACTGAATGTATGGGCATGTGGTACTCTGCCGACGAGAAAGATTAAGTATCTTTCGAGGAGAGGTGGTAGACACGCCTTGAAGCAAAGCTTCAATTGACAACTGAATGTATGGGCATGTGGTGGAATGGTAGACACGCTAGTCTTAGGAACTAGTGCTAACGCGTGGGAGTTCGAGTCTCTTCATGCCCACCATTTCTAAAAGAAGCGATTTTAACTATAGGTTGAAACGCTTTTTTTATTGCTATAGTTAGTTTTTCGCCGTCATAATAAAAGTTCGAACATACTAAATTTATTAACTCTTTCTTTTTTTCAAAAGAAGCCGCAGAATACAAGCCCCGCGCGTTTCTAAAAAGTTCTAACAACTTTATAGAAAAATCTAAAACGCGCCCCGGGTTTTCGTTTAATATTTTTAGCCGCGCTTCTAATTCTTCTATATCTCTTTCAAATTCTAAACGCTTGCTTTTATACATTTCTTTATCTAATTCGCCGTCTATGTATAAATCAAACATTTTATTAAGACGGTTTTTTAGATTTTGTATTTTTTTATTTACTTCGTTGGTTGAATTTTCATTATATAAACGCTCATATTTTACTTGGGTTTTTATTTGGTTGATAACAACCGGCATGAGTTCGTCTGATAGTGTTAATTTATCTAATGTATTTAAAAACAATTCTTCTATATACGATTCTTTAAGGTATTTACTTTTGCAATTACCGCCCTTATTGCCGGTACAATGGTAATATATATACTTCCCTTTTTTAATTTCGCCTACATGAGTACAACCGCAAACGGAACATTTAATAATATGTGAAAATAGAAAATTTTTACGGTTACATTTTGTTGATGTTTTTTGCTTTATAATTCGTTGGCATAAATAATATAATTCGCGGCTTATTAGCGGCTCATGTTTACCGTTATAATACCTTTTACCCGCCCAAATAAAATCACCCATATATATAGGGTTATTTAATATGTCTTCTATATTGCTTTTGCCGCATTTAACGGCCGGCGATATATAAAAACCCTCTATACGCATTTGCGCCGCTAAAGAAGCGTAAGAATATTGGCCGGTGCTATATAATTCAAAAATACGGCGTATAAATGGCGCTTTTTCGGGGTCGGGTACTAATAGCGCCCGTTTACCGCGGCCGGCCTTTTTCTCTTTTTGTGTCATGTAACCAACCATGGGGCGCGTTGGGTAATAGCCTTGGTCGGCTTTTTCGCGCATTTTTGTAGTAACTTCTACCCGCAAATTACGGGAATACATATTATTAAAACCGTTTTCTATTTCAAATATTAAATAGTCTTGCGGTTTTGAATCTTTATTTAAGATTCTATTATTTTCTATTAAGTGTATATTAAAGCCCTCATATTCGGCCATGTATGAAAGCATACCCGAATCTAACGGGTTACGGCTTGCGCGGTGAGATACGGCAAAAACAATATTTTTTATTTTATGTTTGCGAGCGTATGCCAACATCTCATTAAATTTAGGCCGCCCCGGCCTTTTCGCGCTATGCGATTCAATAAACATTTTATGTAGTTTGCCGCCCAATTTTTTACAATAGTTTTTTATTACTTTTTCTTGATAGTCTAGCGAATAACCTTTTATTTGTTCGTCGGTTGATACGCGGCCATAACCTAAAAATGTTTCGTCGGCATATTGTTTTAGTAATTCTTCATAGAACATTTTACACCTATAAATATTGTTTATATGTAGGCGCGGTATATGTACGATTCAAATAGTAAATATGCGCGCCCGTATCGTCGTTTACTTCTATTTTTATTTGGTCTTTTTCGCATTTATTAAATAATGCTTTTAATTCCGGCTTTTTATATTCATTTATTTTTTTATCATTTATTTTTATGGCCGTCTTATATTCGCTTCCGATTCTATTATTATCGGCGTATGAAGTTTGCGGGGTATCAGATATTAAAATATGTTCTTTTTTTATTTTATATTTTATATTATAGGCATAATTACCTATAAATAATTCTTTTAACATTTCATTTACGGCAAAAGATAATAGCGGGGTACTTTCTAATTTTTCATACCCGCTATTTGGGTTTGTTGCAATATTGGCGGTATAACTAATAGTTATGCCGCTATTTTTTTCTAACAAATTAAAATGTACCCTTTCTTCGGGGCGCATATTAAAACCCGTACCGTATAACATCATGCTAGCCGCGTCGTTTTTTATTCTATAAATATCTAAAGTATATTCGCTATCGTTTTTTACTTGCCAATTTGTAGTAAGCGCGCGGCCTATTATTGCTTTTTTGGCTTGGTCTTTTGTTATATCGGGTATAAAAATATTATTGGCTTCGGAAGCAAAAACCGGCATGCTAATAATAAAAAATAGAAAAATTGTTAATAAAATATTTTTTATTTTCATATTACCCCCTAATATTCCGTCCTAAAAATACCAACTATACGGCCTATTATTTCAAAATTATCGGCTTCCGACCTTTCTATAATTCTTTGTTGGTATTTTTCGTTATCCGATATTACTATAATTTGGTCTAAATTTAATACAAGGCGTTTTACAAAAATATTATCGTAGAATCTAAAAATATATATTCTATTATCGCATATTTGGCCGCCGTCGTAATGTTCAACTATTAAACGGTCGCGGTCTAAAATATGCGGGGTCATACTATCGCCCGTAGCGTTTATAACGGAATATTTTTTATATTTTGAGTAGTTTTGTACTAACCGGCATGGTACTTGTAGTTTTTCTTTTTCTTCCGAAAATACAAACGACCCCGAACCGCAAGAACCGAAAACGGTAGGGTAATAGTCCATGCTTATAGTGTCAGACCCAACCGGCGCGCCATGCTCTACATATTGCAAAGCGTTTGTATATTCGCTTGGTATTTCGTTGGGCGATATTATAGTAATGCCAAGTTTTCGCTCTAATTGCTCAATGTTTTTATGCTTTATTTGCGACCCTATTTTTTTCTTTTTACTAAAACTTGTTTCGTCCATGCCCCAAATTTTGGCAATTTCGCGTGCGGTAATACTAATTTTTAAATTTTGTAAATAGTCTTGTAGTTCAATAATATTCATAGTTAAGCCCCTTTTGGTATTTATTTGGTATTTTAATTAAAATACTACTTGACATTTATTTGGCATTTTGATAATATTACATCAAGCAAATAATTTAACTTATTTAATTACTTTAATAACACAAAAAACGCAAAAGGGCAATAATTGACCTTTACAATGCGTTACTTTGTGTTGGAAGAAGAAAGGCAGAAAATGACAAAACAACAAGTAGAAGCAGTACCGCAAATTGGTATAAGTATGAGTTTACCGCCTAATATTGTCAAGTCAATAGATATTATGCGGGGCGATATACCAAGGTCGGCTTATTTGCGTAAAAGAATTATCGCAATAGTAGAAGCCGAACAACAAGAAAGGGCGGCGGCCAATGCTTAAAAAGCCCGAATTTATCTACACTTTTGACGACCAAGAGTATAGCGAAAAAGAACAAATATTACTTATTACTAGGTTGGCTATGCTTCTTTTAGAAATTGACGAAGAAGCAAAAGCGGCTTAAACAAGAGGACATCTACATGAAAAGAAGAAGAAGTAAAAATTTTTTAGATTCCGTTTGCCCGTTTACGATTTTAGAAGACAGGGTAACATGGGGCGAATTTATCGCTACATACCTTAAAGGTATGTTTGGCGCGGTAGCATTTTATGTATTTTATATTTTTATGGTCGCTTCGGCCGAATGTATAGGGGTTATAGATTAGTGGCTGAAGTAAAGTTAAAAAATGGATATTTAAGAATATCGGTTAGTCTATTTGAAAATCTATATTTTAGAAATTTTAGCAAACGCGAATTACAAATAATTTCTTTAATATTGCGTCTTTCTTATGGCTATCAGAAAAAAACGGCATATATAAAGCCAAAAAATTGGTTTAGTGTATGCGGAATACCAAGACCCGATATATTTAGTACGCTTCGCGGCTTAATTGCCAAAAATGTAATACGCGATTTGGGTAATAATACCTATTCGCTAAACAAGAATTACGACGAATGGGCGGTAACATATCCTAAAAGTTATGACGAAGACAAATTAAATATATTAAAAATGATTCAAAAAAACGGTAGTAAAACACTACCGAAAGAAGTAGTAAAACGCGACCAAAAAGAGAAGCAAAACGCGACCAAAAACGGTAGCGAAATACTACCGAGTAGCGAAACACTACCGAAAACGGTAGTAAATTACGACCAAGAAAATAATATAGGGTCGCGAAACACTACCGAAAACGGTAGCGAAACACTACCGAAAACGGTAGTAAATTACGACCGCGAAAATGCCGAAAACGAAGACGGCGCAATAGATTTAATAGGGTCTAAAGATAATAAAGATAATAAAGATAATACTAATAATATATATAATAATAAGCATTTTGACCCTTATTTTAATAACCCGGTAGTAGATAAATTCAAAAAGGAATACGAAAGAATTTTTAATACTACTAGATGTTATTTAGACGCAATACAAATAAATAAATTAACTGAAATAAGCGTAGATAACCCGGACTTTATAAATAAGATTCCCGAAATTTTAAGCAAATACAAGCGTATAGAATTTTCAAACGGAATCAGTAAATTTAATTTGCGCGGGCTTATCAATGACGGTAAATGGGCGGCGATTCTTAACGGCGAATATGACGCATATATAAGGCCGGAAGAAAATAGCGGCGAATTTGATTTAGGAATACCAACATGCGAGGTGGGCAAATGAATACAATAGGCGATATTTTGAACGCTAAAGAAATTAAATTAGATAAATGTAAAAAGTGCGGCAAAGAATACCGCATACATGAACAAATTATATTTAAAGGTACGGAACGCGAACGGGTTTTACGGGTACAAGTACCTACATGTAATTGCGAAGAATTAGAACGCGAACGCGAAAAAGCGGCAAAAGAAGCGGCGCGCAATAAAGAATTATTGGCTAAAAAATTTGAAAATTCTTTAATGACCCCATATTTTAAGCAAAAAACATTTAGTAATTTGCAAGAAAAAGCGGCTGAATATGGCAACGAAAAAGAATTAAAGCGCTTGCAGAAATACGCGCAAGACTTCAATAAAGAAGACCATAAGGGCATATTTTTAATAGGTAAACCCGGTACGGGTAAAACTACCATGCTAGCGGCCGTATGTAATGACCTTTTGGCGCGTGGGTATAATTGCCTATTTATAACTATGTCGGCGCTTATGGAAAAATTTACTAAATATAGTTTTGATAATAACGGCGATATTTTGGGGCTTTTAATGTGGCTTGTAAAATTTGATTTTATT